>Ga0116230_10000936_pt1 | contig 26681 bp, 19 predicted proteins | sample S1TSphfallax_3_FD_88678 | JGI IMG/M metagenome (GOLD analysis project Ga0116230, IMG submission 88678) | Host-associated microbial communities from peat moss isolated from Minnesota, USA - S1T2_Fd - Sphagnum fallax MG | ecosystem: Host-associated > Plants > Peat moss > Unclassified | place... | reverse complement strand
TCACAACCCACCCAAGAGTTTACCCATTACACTGAGGGACCCTGTTTTCCTCACAAACAAACCGGACACTGAGTGATACCCATGACACTGAGGGATACCCCTGACACTGAGTGATACCCATTATCCTAAGTTCTAGCCAATAGGATATCGGACGGACGGACACACAGATTTAGCACAGAAAAAAACCCAATTCTTTTATATATAGTAGATAGCCATATGAGCACCATCTCACGCAAATCCATTTGCAAATCAACTTTGTGAGCAGGTGTATTGGCTTCCAACTACTCCTGTACATTATTTGTTGACTATGTTTTGAAGTAAAGAAGCGAATGCATACTTTAAAGGCCATTGCAAGATAACATCATAAGGCTACAGTTTGGATGTGTAATTTGCAAGCACAAATAAAAGATAATGTTGGGGTACTTTTGTTTCATCCAATCTTGAAATTTGAATAATCAATGGACACTCCAATAATCAATGAACTACACCATCTTTTGGTCATTGAGTAGATGGAATTGTTCCTAATCCGATTGAAAATAACGAACCAAATTCATTTTCAAAAATTGTTGACATGTATGTCGGTTTCACCAACGATTGTTAGACAAAGCCAAGGTAAAACGACTATGATCCACAACCATTTTTGCCTTAGGGCTTCTTGGCAATGACCTATTTGTTTGACCCTTGTAAACAACTTGAAAAGGAATGAAGTTTCCATTTGCAGGACATGAAACAACACATGTAACAACATGATTATTTATAAACCAAATTGGACCACATCCTTGTTGCCACATTTTTCTCATATGTGTTCTTTCAATCATGGGTACAAAGTAAATGCCAATTTGATAAATATTAACCACCAAATATGTAAGGATGTTGTATAAAAGCACTAAGTATGTGATACGTTATGGTATGTAAGTCCTTTGAATTCCCAATCACTAGGGAGTTTGCCATGTGCTATTGTTGCGTGTTAGAAATTCCAATCCAACAGATCACACATGAACTTATGTGTAAACCATAATGTGACATTGATTTTCTCTAAAATGGAAGGAGCCTTTGCCTTAAAGTAACCGAGGATGATGGGTTGTACTATCCTTACATGGAAAACATTCACTTGATCCCTACATTTTAACAACAATTCACATAATCCTTATACAATGTGAAGTTCCAAAATCAATAATGTCTTCAATTTGTACCTGCAAAGCCCAAAAGTGTGAGCATTCCACCATCTGCCACCATCTATGGCACATGTGACTTCAATTACCCTCATGCAGTAAGCCAATTATCAAGTGTGCTTAATTGATTTAAATTATCAAAAAGGCTAGTCGTATATCCTGGATCCTTATTAGCCTTTTTGAGATAATTCATCACCTTTTTCAAGTTTTCTTGTATTTTTTCATGGCAACCAAAATGGGTGGCCGCAACTCATTAAAAAAACTAGTTTTGGTACTTTCCTCATCATGGTTGTTTCTCACTTCTCAAGTTGTTTTCCCCAACTTGGGAAAATTTACCAAAAATGGTTTGTCTAGTGTTTGATGATGGCTTTTAAAAAGTTGGAGGTAAAAATTCATGGGCTATAAGCTTTTAGATTTTCAAATATGTCTTCTCTTGTGTTTCGGAATCTGCTCCAACACATGATTGGTGTTACCAAAAGGTAATGACCTCATACCTTCTTTTCACATACAATCCAAATATTCATCCTTATTTACTTGTCGAAACACATTGATATGAGTAGAGGTTTCATTATGCGTATAATTCAAAAACCAATAAATAGAAAAAATGGAAGTTAAAAAAAATAATGCAATTTCAACTTTTAAAAAAAAGAGAAGTGATTTATGTTGCCAACTTTTTTACCTAACAACAATGGAAAAAAAAACTATAAATCAAATTATTCTTTGTATTAATCACTCAAATGCATTTAAGGATTATAAATATAAAAATGTAATATGTAGAACAATATGGAATAAATAAACAAGCAAATCATTTTTTTTATAAACAAACCAAACTTTTACAATGAATTGGGCTCAAAATTCAAGGGCATGAAGAAAAGTGTGTTGGTTGCATGCATTTTCAAATAATGAGTTTATAGGGTAACTTTTTTTTTATAAAAATTTCAATTGCTCAAACAACAAAGTTAAACTCATGACATAATGAAACATTTACCATACATGCCCGCCAAGTTAGGAGAAGGTATGAGGCAAGTTACCACATGAATTTAGAGCTTCAGCCTAAAGTTTAAAGTTGGAACTTAGGATGGTAAAATGTCTTTTCCCCTATACATATGCAAGTAAAACCTAATAATTTAATTACGAAATGAATGTTGTACCAATAAACTTAGAAACAATCATGGGGATGAATGTAAGCATTCATCCACATTAATTTTTTTCATTAATCTAATGTGTAGAGGAAAAGAATTGCATTAATGTGTTTTTAATAAATAGAACTTCCATTAAAATTATGGATGATTGTTTCAATTTATCATTAATAAGTTTTTATGGATAATTTTTTTTCCATAATTTTAATTAACTAGAGCTTCATGAAACACGATTTAAAAAAATATGATATAACATTTGTTGGATAATATAATGTAAATTCTATTATATATGCATTTCATGGCCATGGTTTAAAATGTCATTAATTTGAAAATTACAATTATTATGTTGTCACCCACCCCATGGTCATTGTTGTTTTTTTTTTTAAATTAAATTATTATTATTATTTTCCAGGCAAATTGACCCAATATCATTGATGACAATGGGTTTTTTCCTCCCCCTCCTCTACAAGTGCCACAATTTCTTTTAAACCTATTTATAAGTGTTGGCAACAATGGGGGTTTTGAGGGTGCCATGATGTTAATCAAATTTAACCAATATTGTTGACAACAATGGGTTTTGAATGTTTTGGATTTTTTTAACTATGTAATGTCATTGGTGATAATGGGTTTTTGAAATTTTAAAAAATTCAGTTCTATGCATCTTAATTAGCTTTTTTCAACAAACCTACTATCATAAATGACAATGTGGTTTTTAGTAATTATTTATTTTCAAAGCATCCTATTTTTCCACTAAGTAAATATATAATGTTGTTAACAACAATTGGATTTTGGGGGGGGTGTGACACTCATTCCATAACAATATTTCTTGAATTGCTTAACATTGTTCATGATTTCTTAAACAAAATTTTAAATTTTATTTTGGTCCCATCATCATAGTTTCCCCTACTATCACAATTTTATTATCCATCATAATTAAATGACATTCAAGTTTGAAATATTAATACTTGGACAGCAAATGAGGATGAATATAAATAAATTTAAAATTTATTAATTTTCCAATCATGGATGAATTTCATCCAATGATTATTTATTTAATCCAAATCATAAATGAAATTCATCTATGCAAAAGTGACATTCATCCATATTAAATCATTCATATATGGACATATTCATCCATATAAGTGGATTAAAACACATTAAGCTTTAAGTTCTAAGCTCATAATTCACATTCATGCACAAGCCATCTTCAATGAAGTATGTATAGAAGTTGTACCTTTTAAGTTGATGCTTGAAAGTTGCTTTTGAAACTTTCCAAAACCATGATAAGTAGCAAGCTTGAAACATAATCTCTAAGTCCAATGTGCAATCTCCACTTGTCTTCATTTGATAGCTCAATATGAGAAAAAGTAAGAACCTAAATGCTTAATTTTACTAAAATTTCAATCCCTTTTACCTAATAGACTTTCCCAAATTTAATAAATATTAGGCCACAAAGTGTGTAACTTGGTAGGTAGGTACAATAAAAACCTATTTAGATATGATGAACTTTCTTGTGGGGTTGTGATCAAATTTGGCTAATTTTGCAAGAACTTGTAATAAAATATATATTTCAAATGTGACAATTTTTGGACCAATTCAACATAGAACTTGCTTTGACTCTCATGAACTTTGATGGGGAGTGTAACAAATTGCCAAAAAAATGTTTTGCAAGTTACTATGAACTAATTTGCCCAAGTTTGATAATATAATACCAACAAGAGAAAGAGGATTTTTATCATTAGCTTACTTTTAGCCACTAAGTAGAATGAATGAAATATTTTATTTAAAATAGAACTAAGTTAATGTTAATCAAACCTTGCAACAAAACCACATGATTTTGTGTAAGGTGTTCCATTATCATTCAAACAATGTTGATTGGGGGGTGTCTTGTGTTTGGCTATATGCATGTTCAAGTTGATTTGAAACTCACAACTATAGTTACCATTATGTACTATGTTTCCATCTAATTTTGGGGAAAATTGTTTGTAAAATACATGAGTGATTTGTAATAGAAAAAACATTATAACCTTAAATTGGGTGGCTCATGTTACTATACTTTAACCCAATTGTTGACAACCCAACCTTCCAATAAGAAAAGAAAACAATTATTGAACCTCGAATGAAATGTACCTTGACTACATGAAGTGATTACTTAGTTGTGCAAAAAAACATAACAAGGATTTCAAAAAATTCAAATCTTTCACTATCCACTAGAAAAGCTTGCAAATAGGGGACTATGGGGAAGTTGTGCACATATGTGTGCACTTGCAATGTTAATTTTTTTCCTTAGCAATTCCATCCATAGTAGAGATCCCACCTTGAGAGGTGCATTATGCCTCCTAGTGAGGTCAACACTTGCCTATGACTTGGACACATGCACAAGTTCTAGGGGAAAATGGGGGCTTCAATAGCAACTTCCCATCTTATCTAGATGTCATTGAAGCCCTATGAAGTGGGTGTGGAACCAATTGTTTCAAGTCAACATAGTCTACAATGGTCATTACAACTACATGATAATTTTTTTAAATGAGGAATAATGTAAAAGGATGTTTTTAATTCGAAAACATTATCGCAATAAAAAACCAATTCTATGGCAATGTTGTTGTAGAGTTTCCAAAATCTAGCTAATTGCTACCTTTGGCAATTCTTGAAGTTGTATGAGTAGCTCCTACACATGTATGTATTAAGCATAATTTCTTTAAATCATAGCTTCTTTTTTAATCTTTGTGCCTGTGTACATGTTAGGGGTGTTTTTATGATGATTCTAAAGTTTTTTTTGTCTTCATTTTTCCTTGTACAATGTAGGTGTAAAGAAAGTGTTTTGCGTGAATTTTTATTCCATTCTTTTTTTGTTTTGTTTGTAAAATCATGGATGAGGGATTGCTTTATATTTGGTTTGCTCTATGGAAAAAGATGTGCATTCTCCATTTGCATCTAAAATGATATTAACTGAAACTCCTCATTTAGTGCAAGGATTTATCATCATTACGGGTTGTAAAATGTGTTCACAACAAAAAAAATAATGAGACAAGAATTGGAAGCTGATGGTATGATGTTGCTCTCATTTTAAACCTATATATGAAAAGTAATGACGACATTTTGATAAGTCATGTTTTTCATTCCAGCATTGGACACATATTCAGACCAAACACCATTGTCAATTTTGAACAAATGTTGTTGCAAATGATATCAAATCAAGAACAAATTTGAAAAAATGATGGTGTTAAATTTTTTTGCTAGAAGAACAAATTAAAAATGGTGGGTCAACATTGTCATGGTTCAATTTGTTATGGGCTACAAGATTAATGCTTAATATTATCAAAACTAGCAAAGTCACACACATGAAAATATGCACACAAATATTTTTTAAAACTCCCCTATTAACCATAGGAATCCAAGTTCAAAACAAACAAAATAATCACATGTTTTTCTTGTGTGCTTTGGAATCAAAAAACGTGAAATATGAGACTCCAAAGCCATACCATGGGGATAAACTCCCCAAACACAAAAAAACCAAAACCATGTTCACATTGAACTAAGTTCCAACCATAAATAACTAATTAAAGGAAATTAATGTCTTGGAACCAATGCATGACAATTGTTGTGCACTATGTGAAGAGGACCTTGACCATAGAGCTTGATTGTGAAAGAAATATTTCAAATTTCAAATTAATCTTTAATTACAAAATTACAAAAAATCAATATCTTCCCAACTTAAGTTTAAAATTTATAAAATCACCTTCATAAAGTCATACTTAGTGAGGTTTTCCAACAATACAAAAAACTCACCCCAATTTTCCAAAAAAATTAGTTTTGATTTTGTTGAAATTCTCAATGATAATATTGTTCAATATTCAGCAACACTTGCACCACAAGGCTAAACATTATGACACCACCTTGTCAATCATCAAAAGTTTTCAAACATTACCAAGTGCGTGGTGGGGGTGTGTCATGAATTGGAAGATCTCAAGATGACAAACAAACAAAACATACAACCTACCTTCTTAAATCCTTAATATTACTATACTCTATAATGATTCTCAACACAATATCCCTACCTTACAAGGCAAACTCATGTACCTTATAGGGGTGACATATCTTACCCCAAGACATCTTATATGTCTTGCACCTTAATCTTTCTGCTTTGGTGGGCAAAATGGAAAAGCTAAATCAATTCTAATTTGAAAATGTGCAAAGTTTTTGAATCTTTCGTTTGGTTATGAGCAAATCATCATGAAAACAAAAGAAGAAAGGAAGTCTTGAGCTTCTAGTGCGCCAACAAGAATCAATAGAAATCACACTTGGCTAACATTTCAACAAATTAGAACTCACTTGGTGATGATAATAAACCAAGTAAGTTAATCCTTGGAAATGGTCACCATGTGCAATGACCTGTATTCAAGGTCTACTATTATGGGTCTAATATACACCCTAAATGAAGGGTTACATGAAAGTCCTTTACTTAGGTAAACCGGCGTGTACAATTGGTACCCTGATAAAACCAACAAAAGAAGATTGGGTTGCTTTTTAATATTATATATGTCTCATCTTTAGACTAAATCAAGGTCTATGAGTTGAAATTAACAATTTCCCAGGTAACCTCAGTGAGCTTGTAAGAGGCCTCACTCAAGAAGGTGAAGGTACCACCGTGTAGTTGTTAGTTCCCCAGTCAGCTAGTTTTACTTGATTCCCGTATTACAGCACCCCACAAAAAGAAGAGGAGGGAATAAAAGAAACACCTTATTTAGCTACAACGCACCCTACTTTCTTGTCAGACTGGCCAAATTTTAATTTAAAAATTAAAAGAAAAGAATCCCCAAAATTTTCATGGGAATTGTGATGAATTATATAACAAATTTTAATCTATACAGGCAAGTTTATTAAGAGTTTCAAATTGGAGCAATGAAAATGCAAAAATTGATCAATGTTGATCTATTTACATTTTTCAGAAAAAATTCAAGTCAGCTAACAAGTTCACAAATACAAGTTGCTTCATTTCTTACAACCTTCCAAATGCATAGAACATCATTGCTTAATTATGGCCCAAATTTCATAAAAGCAGAAAAGAGTCTCTATAACAAAAATGCAAGGGAGATAAAATTAAATCTAATCCAAATTTAACATTATAGCTTTGCTCTTGAATAATCTCAAGATATCTTATAAAACATTATGGAACAACTCTAATGATGAAAAATTATGAACAAAACACATAGACAGAGAGCTCAAGTGGAAATATACAAAAACCCCATGTGTCCTACCATAAAAACTCTAACTACAAGTGTCAAAATGACCTTGTAAGGTTAAATTAATTGATTTCAACACTTGCCTGTTGAAACTGACCATCCCATTCAATAATGTCTTAATGGTTTTTAACACTATTTAAATTATTTTTAAAATTGTCAATATTTTGAAAACATATATTACAAGAAATGTGGATATTCAAAATTTTGATCATGTCAAGCAGGTCCAAGTTTCATTCACCTTTAAATTGAGCCTATCGTACAATGCAAAACTAAAATGAAACAATACCCATTTGAGGAGGCATTTTCATCTTGAGAATCATTGTTGGCTAGCCCCTCTAAGGAAATAGTTGATTATTGTCTTTATTATCCTCATTTAACCATTAGTTTGAGAAATTTTTGTAATTTTTTTAATTAAGTAGGTAGTTGAAGGATAACCTTGTTTTTTTTTTCTATTGTTGCAAAAAAAAGTAACTAAATCATGAAAAAGGAGGTATATTACTCACACAGTGAAAATGACTTGCAAATTTGTTACTACTTCATAGATTCATGAGAACAATTCATCTCAATGATATATTAAACTTTATTAGGAACAATAATCAAGAATTCATGTAAAGGCACATGCAAACCAAAACCAAGAAATGTAACAAATGAATAATGTTGATAAAAATGGTTGAAAAAAATGATGTCAAAAATATAAAGAATTTTATCATATGAGTTGAAAACATTGAAATATATATATATATATATATATATAATGTGCCAAAATGTGTTTTAAAAATAAATTAATCATTCAATGATCAAGTGTTGACTCTACCTAAGTACTCCAATAATGAAAATCTTGGTAGAAGTGGTTTTTGTAAGGTAAAGCCCTACCACGAGAGCATCCTCAAAATAAAGGTTTAGGATGAGAGAATAAAGGTTGAGTCCCATATAGTGTTTGGCAGGTAAATTGATCACCTTGATATACTTTTGGGCATATAATGGGGTAAATATAAACCCTACCCAACTAGTAAATGTTTTTTCAGTTGTTCTTTTGATTTCCCTACTCAAATGGTAAATATTTGAAATTTAACTTGCTTTTACTTTACTCAACTAGTACATAGTTGTGGTTTACCTACACTCAAGGGAAGGTAATTGTTTTGAAACAGGAAAATTGGAGGTATATGCCAAAGTTATAGGAGGGATATCCATGGATATAAGGTATCTTTCAACCTTTTTTTTTATTGGAAAATTTTCACCAAAAAGATATTAATAATAAAAAAATCTAAAAAGTGAAGTGAATTCCAAAATGCTCAAGGTGAGTAAAAAGAGAAAAATAAAAGTAAAAATAAATTCAGATTTTCATACTTGATTTTCAACAATAGCCATGAATATAGAAAGTTGATTAAACATTTGCACGACTGACTTATGTGAGTTATAACCAGATTTGGCTAAATCTTCGCCGGGGGATGATGTGTAAATTTTCTATGGAAGTATGGATGATAGCCACTTAGGTTATATTTTTAAAATTTCCCCCAAAAAAAAAAGGCACTGTAAGAAGGTAGGCTCCAACTACGTACATTGGGGAATCGGGGAATTTTCTGCTAGTGCTTTACGGTTGAGTTTAACTGCACAATTGCAACCGGCGGCGCTGCTCCTCCTTTTTCCCGCCCTACACTTCTCGCCTGTTGTTGTTGTTGTTCCTGCTGCTTCCTTCCTCTTCTTCTGCCGCGTGCGTCAGCTACGTGCTCTTCTGCCTTCCAATTCCCTCCTGCCCAACTTCTTCTCGCTGCGTTTGTTCTTTTCTCCTCCTCCTCTGTCGCTGGACGCTTCCTTGCTTCCTGAGTGCTCTTGAACTTTCTTCAGAAATTGGGTTTCCTTTTTTTTCTTGGTTTGTGCGACGCGTCTGTTTTCCTTTTTGTCGATTTTCTTGACATCTGCTTTGTTCAAAGGAAATCTGCCTGGGTCCCACTTTGTACGTCAGCGTTCGCTTTTGTGTTTCATAAGAAGGAAGAGCAACCTCGTTTGTGTGTGTGTGTGTTTTTTTCTTTTCTCTGCTTTGCTTTTTACGTCGATACTCGGATTGTGTTGTTCTTCAAATTTGCATTTGTGTTCCGTTTTTCTTTGTCGAAGATTGAAGTTTGCTGCAGTCGACTGTTCGGAGCGAGTTTGTTGAGACCAGGACGAGAACCGAAATTGTTTTTGTCGGATTTCTTAGCTCTTCGTTTCGTTGATATGGCGCACGTTGATGTCGAGGGAGGTGGTGGGATGAAGAAAAGGAGTAGACAAGAAGAAGAAGATATCATGGGTATGGTGGTCCTCTGCGATTATGCTCGCGAACAGGACGAGGCTGCAGCAGCTCCTACTGCCGGCAAGCGCCAGTACGGAAGCATTAGTAACTCGGAGCATGTTTCTGTTCTTGACGTATATGTGCCTGGAGTTGGCGGGACTCCTTGCAGAAATGAATGTTTGGCGTCGGCTATCAACAACGGCGCCGGCTTCGAAGCTGAAGGGGAGGAAGCCGGGAACAAAGTCGAGAGTTCTATACTGAGGGAGTTAGAAGACTGCCTACTAGTTGGAGAAGATGAACAAGTAGGTTCTTCGGAAAGCGCTGTGAGTGAAGAAAATGCGGCAGCTCGCGTTTTAAGAAGCCTGGAAGAGGAACTAGGATTATCTGAGTCCGAGGAGGGACACACAGCCGTTTCTAGCTTGCCTTCCGCAGCAGATGAAGAGGCGCCTTGTACTGCAGCTTTTGCAACTTGGGGAGACGACGTATGGAACATGCACGGATTCTCGAGCGCGGATTTATCCGTCGGCTGTTCTAGCGGGAGTACTCTAACTGGAGATGATTTCGTCGTGTGTGAGCGATTTGATGTTCACCCGATGATGCTGAACCAGGAGAACAACAATGCCGGTCATGATCCGGTCGACATTTGTTTCCGCCTGGAAGGCGTCTCTGATGAGAGATTGGACTGCCCATCAAGCGCTGCTGGTCCTGCTGCTGCTGAGAAAGGTAGATTCGAGGACAGCACCGGAAAGAGAAGCGTTCTGAATCATGAGAGCAGTTTCGTGACTGCAGCAGCAGCGGGAGGTGCTGCTGCTGGGGTCGGGACACTGGAAGGCTTACATAATGCAATAAGCTGGGCATTGGAAGAAGGATTCGATGATTACTCAGGATTCAATCACATGGGTGTTGGAGATGATTGGATAACGCCAGAAGGCAATCTCGATTTCCTTTTGGATTCCACCACGGTTTCTGCTACTACCACTGCATCACCTTTCATTGAAGAAGGCGTGCCTCTCTGATGGGATTTCTCGTTGTCTCGTAGATATGGAGCTTGAGACCCAAAGAGTGCAAACTCAGGCAATTCCGCTTTTATGTCAAATAGGTAGACCCTGCACAACTATAGGATTTGTTACATCGAGATCATGTGCTGCTGCTGTTCTCTCTCTCTCTCTCTCTCTCTCTCTCTCTCCGCCGGACTTGTCTTACATAACGTGCACCATTTGTAGATTGCCCGGGTGTTTTCATTTCTGTGGATCTGAATTTTTAGACTCTGGGCTGGCCGTGCACTTGAACTGGTCTGCTTTTTCTTGTTCCATACCTGCTGCATAATTGCATGTGAGGACACTTGGTGCTAACTACAGTTTTGTAGCTCGAGTTCAAAGTTTGTCGATAACTGTACATATAGACACTCTTCTACAACATTTTGACTGTGGTCACATTGACCCATCTCCACCACATGTTATGTTTGATCATATCTCAACTAGAAAAAATAGATTTTGAATCCAATCCAACAATTTTTAATTCAAGCAGCCATGTGTATGATTTTTGTGTTGTAATGCCAGTTTCCTTTTGCTTGTGAACAAATTATTGGTGTAAGTACATGCTTGAAGTCTTCTTCTTTTAGGTGAGAGCTGTTTCCTTGGACCTCTGATTCTATTCAAGTATCTTGTGCACATGGGGGATGTCTAGATCCATGACTGTTCTTTACTTGCAAGATCTCAAGTCCTGATCTGTGAATGATTTTCTTTTCTTTGTGCTAGATGTCTAGATGTCTAGATGTCTAGGTAATTTTTTGAATACATGTGTCAGAATGACATCTTTTTCTTCCTCTCTTTTCACCACATGCCCAATCACCCAATCCTTTAGATTCATTAGCTGGCACTGCTCATCACTCTTAAGATGATGCAAATCAGGCAATAGCACAAATGGACAGTGGTAGCAGCAGCTTGCTTTTGGTTTGGACCAAAGTGAGTGACATATCCTAGTTGGATTCTAGTAGTAGTTGAGCAGTGACATAGCCAAGTTGGGTTCTAGTAGATAGTTGTTGAACAGCTTGTACTTTCTCCAGTCTTTCTCCTAACAAGAAGTCATGGATAACCTTGTGAAACTGTTCTGCACTTCTGGAGTGTTGTTATGGGGAAAGACAATGGAATATTTTTTTAGCTCAATTCCAAGTGGCTAAGAGTAACTCAACAAGTTTTGGTTGCAAAACTTGGGTGTAACAAAAATTCTTGGGCTGGCAGATGCTTTGTGACTTAAGAAGCCTTTTCCAGCACAAACTCCCCAGCAACACTCCAATCGATGGAAGAAACCCTATTAGGTACACAACTCATTCATGGATGAAACTTAACTAGTGACAGCTCTGATCTGCTCCAATAGGAAGAGACCCATCACTGTTTTTCCTTCTTGTTTTTTGGGGATAAGAAGCACCCTCTGGCATGTTCTTGGCGGTTCTCACACAACATACACATGATCCAGCAGTTCACTTGTTTGTTGTTGGTGGCACCGTGTCATCCATTACTTGTTTTTCAAGTTACTATATTATAGGTAGGCAATTCTCTTTTGTGGGAGAGATACTCGTACAACACCTCGATCATACCTGTCTTCCAAGTGGGGTATGTAGGGTGGGCCACGAGTGTTCAAAAATTGTATGGCATGTCATCTTGCGATGAAAATCATTGGACAAGTTTGCATGAATGGGGTCTCCCCATACTTGGACATTTTGAAACTCAGTGTCTTTTCTAGGAATTCTTGCTTGTAGCCAAAGTGGCTATCATCCATAGGAAGATGTACAAAAACTGGGGATCATCATCTCGAGGAAGATTTAACCAAAATCTGACCATAAACCAAATACAATGCACAAATATTTAATCATCCTTCTATATTCATGGCAACACACTAAAAACCACATATAGAAATCTGGTGAATTTCACAAAAAAATTCCTCTCACTTCTGGTGATCAAAAAGCTCCATAATCACTTAATTTTTAAATTTGAGTTTCTCTTTTTTGCCTATATCTTGCTATGGATGATGGCCACTTAGGCTACATAAAGAAATTTCTAAAAAAAAGGCTCTGGGCTGTAACTGTCTTGAAAACTGGATGTGGCCATTTTGCCTTTGGTGTGCAACATGCTTAAGAAGTATGTATGATTCATCATTGGCTTTGCTCAGTTACTGGGTACAAAATAACTGTCTTTAAAATGGATGTGGTCATTTTTGCCTTGGGGCGTTGGGTATGCTCAAGAAGTAGGATTCATGATTGCCTTTGTTCAGTTACCTACTGGGTACAAAACCATGGCCAAGTTTTATTTCATATTTTCCACTTTGCTGGCCACTTCAGCTGATGATATCGCTTGGCTGCCCTGGGGAAAAATCCCAAATAATTACACTCTGCTTTTCAGAAAAGAACTGATTTTGCTGAAAAAGGTTAGTATTGTCAAAAGTTATGTTGTGCATTATTAGTTTGGCACCCAACACTATTGAACCAAATACGACCAAACACAAAAGCTGCTGAATCAAGTATGCACTCAAATCTTTTGCTTTGTTAAAGAAAATAAAATGCATCGCACATCAAATAGGGAGGATCCCACAGTTGGAAGCCAAAAAGAGACACAAAATCATAATATCATATATGCAAACACTCACAAGCTTTGGAAACTTTTTTAGAAAAAACATGAACTTCCAATACCTCATCCATAAGATAACTCTAGGAATAAGTAATTTTTGGGAACCTTGTTCACAAGGATTGGATCTTGGATAGACACTAGATGTTTATATGTGCTAATAGGTGAATGCCCAACACTGGTGAAGCTATGGAAATACATTTTGGTTTTAAACAACATGAGATCAACAGGTCAAGGAGCCTCATTATTACTCAGCTAGCTATAATCATTAATTCCAACGAAATGACAATTGTCACCATCAATGATTCCATTTATCTATATATGATAACAATGAGGCCTAACATATAATAGAACTATATTTGTTTAACTCATCTAAGGGACACCCCCTCCTATATATTGGCATTAAATAATAGAGGGTGGTGTCATATGGTCCATATGTCGTACTTGGTTGTAGATAAGACGGTTTGGGGACAAGCACTCAAAAAGGGTAATGAGTTAAATGTGACAAGCCCACACACAACAATGCCAAGCAAGAAAATGATTTTTGACTATACTCAAACTGTTATAATTGCTTTATATAGCTTGCACCACCATTTTAAGAAAAAGATTGAAAGTTGGAGAACCATTCAATAACATGGTTGTCATTAATGTAGGTACCACATTTTCAACCAAAATAAAACAATAAACATGCATGTTTCAATTTTTTAAAATGTTGTTTTCCCTTTTTGGAGTCATGCTTGCCATCTATCCCATAGGTTAATTTCAAAGATGGGAACTTCATTAGCTTTAAGAAATTTACATTTTCCACCACTACTAATGGGTGTGTCACAATTGTTGTCAATGGAGGTAGAAAGTGCAATCCATGAACAAATAAATCCCCAAGTTAAGGTTTGACAATATATAAATGGGCAAGTTAATAGAATTTATTTTTAGTTTCATGTCATTTGCATGAAGTGATGTGATATTACAATTGACCAACAAAGTTGGTCTTGGAAATAGTCATACCACCTTCATGGCTTTGACTCAAGCTTTGCCCTTGGCTAAAGTCCTTAACCTCCTTTTCAACCACATTTGCTTGCACCACTCAATTTAATCAATTTTAATTTATATGGTTATAACTTGAATGTGAAACACAACAACAATTTCTAACATGGCATTTTACCTTTTCTCCCAATGTTGATGGGTTAGATGCCTTTCATTTCAGCATGTTTTCTACATGAAAACTTCCACAAGTCCAACATGTTGCCTCCAAGTTTCAATCAAGAATTAAAGATGGAGAAAGACTATGTTAAGCCCCTTTTGGCCCCTTATGTCCTTCCCACTTTAAGCACATGTTAATTGTTCCTTTTTTGAAGTCTTTTGTGTTATCATTGTCTTGGAAAGGTGAGATAGTAAATTACCCCAAATGAGCTTTGTTCAATGCACTTTTGAGCTTGTCTTTTTTCAACATGCATGGGTTTTCATGTTTTGGGTGTTCTACGAAAAGAACATTATTTAATTTGTTCTACATGTTTTGTTGTTCCAAGCCAAATTCAAACCCAACACCTCCCTCTTGAAGTAGAAAATACCAACTAGTAACACAGATTTCAACTTTGAAAAAGATTAATCATATTCCTTATGTAACATATGCACATGGTCAACATAGTCAAATCTTGTGACATAATAGAAGTTGTTGACCACTTTTTGTGCTAAACAATGCTTATTATAAGGGGTGTTCAACCTCTTCCTTTGGAAAGGTCGTTATCTTTCATGACAAAAGTTTCTTGATCAATTTATTTTTTGCAATGTGGTATGTTTGCCACAATATTGCAATTCAATGTTCATTGTCAATGAATTTGTGTTTTGTTATTTTATAATTTTTCTTATGCATGTATAATTGCACCAAATGTTGCTCTTTGAAAATATCATTGCTTTCCTTGGAAAACTACGTCAATTAGGTGAATGCATGGTTGATTGATAGTGTTTTTGTTTTTTCAATACCCATCTTATTTCAATGTGTCCTAACAAAAAATATAATCTTAAAATTTTCAAGTGGGACTCGGTTCTAAATTCACAACTTGATCACAAAAACATATGTGTAAATATTTTTCGATAAAAGTACACCCACTTTTAACAATGAATTGGAATTGTAAAAAATTGAAAGGTTCATATTGAATTTCATTTCATATTATTTATAGCAACTTAGTATGTGGTGTAACATTAAATAATAAGTTTTTAATGTGAAATCCTTCCTTGAAACACCATAATCAAATTCTAACTAAAGTGGAAACATAGTTTAGGTGGTTGTTTATGTGGCATCATTAACATTAACATTAATTTTTTTGTTAAATTTTTTTAAAACAAACATAAATGTGACTAGAATATTTTTCAAATGAACATATTTTTCTTTAATTTTTCCATTCAAATAAGTTTTCCAAAACCAATGATATCTTATTGACAACTATGACTTGCATTTGTAGTCCAAGGCTCATTTTAGTGTGGTGGTGTTTTTGCAAGGGCTTTTCCATTGTGAAACTTGAACACAACAAGCTTTCACCATAGACCTTTCACACATGTCACAATCTTGAACATTAAAAAGCTTTTGCCATAAAATCTTCATAGAGCTTTTGCAATAGTACTTTCAAAAAGTTTTTGTAGAATTTATGTAAAGTTTTGGCACTTGCAATAATGCAATTGATTCCTAATGTTGAACTCTATTCAATGGACATTGCAATGGAGAACTTTGTTTCTTGAATGGACACTATGAGGGGAAAAGGGAGAGGCAAAGGAATTGAAAATACCTCACACTCGTGCAATTCAAATTAGAATCAAGATGAAGTCTTCATGTTGATTGATCACAAACACAAATAACACAATGCCTTGAAACTTATATTCAATCCAAGAAAAAATATGATTCTTATCACACAAAAATGGACCAATTTTTTTGAAGAATTACAAGTGATTACAAGCTCAAAGACTTCATGCAATGGCAAGATGTGTAAAGACAAATGGAATTTCCTCAATGACAATTACAAGAAACTCTTATATTATCATGAAAGTACAAGTCACAACCCTTCCTATTGGGAAATGAATTTAAAAGAAAAATTCCACTTACTTAGACAATTCAGTGAGGAATGCTACAATGTTATCAAAGTGTTCCAAAGGGAAACAAATGTCAATATACCAATGCATGTGTGGGATTTACAAGGACTAGGTGATAGTATTTATGTGCAATCAAAAGTAGGACATGAAGAAATTGTCCTTGTGAGACCGTTCATGTGTAAGATTTATGCAAGGATGATGATGCCCTAGAAAATAACCAAGAACATCGACAACAATTTTGTCACAACTTCAACTAAGGAAATAATCTAAAGATCATAAACCTCGATGACTATTCATTACAATCCTTTGGAGCCAACCATCTTTGGTGTCCTCCAATCATTTATCTTGGAGAAGGATTTTAGTATTGCACAAAACTTGTGAACAATGGGGAATAGTGAACAACTTTAGTAAAAGAAAATTTTGGGAACATTGGATTGAAAAAGAAACATGCATCTATTTCCATGTTGATCATCAAGGCAACAAACAAAAAATATATATAATCATCAATGCAATGGATTAGATCAATACAGTTCAATTAGACATTGACAAAGGAAAAACAAAATGCTTAGGCCTTTGCTAATTACTCTTTTTGAATCCTCATTTAATGAGGAACCATAGGATGTAGCTAAAAAGTAAAAGTTCCATTGAACAACAATTGTAGTGAACAAAAATTCCAATGAACAAAATTCAAACTCCCAAAAATCTTCCATCAACTCCATCATATCATTGTTGACATGAAAACATGTGCAAATGTTCCTACACAACATTATATATATATATAAGAAGAATTAATTATTTCAAGGATCTCATAACAAAAGAGAGAAGATGATGATGGTTTGCAATTGCAAAGATCAAGAGAAAAAGTTGGTGCCACACAAGAAGCAACAATGGGAAGGAAGTTTTGAAAGAGCTTTGCAAAAAAAGACATATCTTTGGTGTTGAACAAGTACCAACAAGAAGGAAACTTTGAAAGAACTTTGCAAACAAATGACACAAACTTGGCAACATGTAAAAACTAACAATTGAAAGGAAGTTTTGAAAGAACTTCGCAAGCAAATGATAGAAACTTGGCATTGCTAAAGAAACAGCAATTGGAATTGAGAGAAATTTGAGAGCAAAACATGCAAAAGCATGAAAATGCATAAATAAAAAATTGTAAATAGGTGTGTGACAACAAAAAATTGAATAGAGGGTTAAATGTTCATTAAAAAATTCAAATCATGTGCAATAAATTTTATTTGGTACTTAGTTTTAATATTTTGTAATCACTTTTAGTAAAATTTACTCACTTTAAAAATACCTAGCAATTGAAGATGAAATTAAGTCTAGACTTAAAACCATTTAAAAGATAAGTCTAGGTATAAAAAAACTCAATTAACTATTTTTGACATGTCAAATGTATAGTATTCCATATATAATGCAATAGGATTTTTTTATTAGCAAAAGTTTGCCAAAGATTGAAATTAAAAATAAAAATATAAAAATGAAGTGATTTTAGAAGGTTTCAATTGCCATGATTGAGAAAAAAATCACTAGAGATCAACATTTGGTTTTTAATGGGTAGCCATAAATATAGTAGGTTGATTAAAGATTTATATTTCAAGTCTAGTTTATAGCCAAATTTGGCTAAATCTTCCTAGAGATGGTTGCCATTTTTCCTTCATCTTCCTATGGATGATTGCCACTTAGACTACAAAAAACAAATTCCTAACAAATTGTGCAGTGTAGGTTTGGATGTGTGATGCTTATCTACATAAGAATTTGGAAATTACACATTTTTTTCTTTCATTATAGGAAATTTTTTTCCACCAACCAAAAGACAAGTTCAATTTTTTCTTTTTGTATAAGTTAATTTAAAAACTCACATGTTCCTACCTTTCAAATGAACCAAATAGTTTGGATGTTTGTGAACATTGATTTGTGTAAATCCATGATAAATTTTGGAATAAAAATTTGTGAAACATAAATTTAAGTTTACTTTTAAATAAAAGGAAAGTGCTTAGTTGATAGATGATTAATTTTAGGCACACTTACATGGATATTGGTGAACAAGTTCACCCATTACATAACAAGGTGAACAACACATGATTGCCTTTTTGACAATTCACCAATATTGTTTCATAATGAACATTGTTGGTTGGTCACCACTACTAGAATGCATAATCCATTGCATGTTCACCATTATATTTATGAATATTGAATCAATGAAATTTTTTGGTAAAAATTTATTATTATCCAAAGTGTCATGCCTGTATGCATGGCCTCATACATGATGATTGGTTACAAGCATGCCAATCACGCTTTTAGGGTTAATGTATGTTTTTAGGTTATTGTACACTATTGGGTGTTTTAGGGTTATGGCTTGTTTAGGGTTTCAGCTTTGTTGACATCTATATAAAAGGCCAATCTCTTCCCTTCTCTTGTTAGTTTTTCTAAAATTCCTTTGGCAAGGAAGGTTTTCTCCATAGTCATATTAGATTTCTAGATGCTCATGGCGACTATTACATGACCACCGCTTACATATACTAAGTTTTCTTTCCTTCTTTTCAATTTAATTTTAGAAAAATTGCTCTCTATTGCTTAATGTTGAAAGCGGTAGATTTTTCCTAGCTTTGAGTTTCTTGGGTTTTTTTTACTTGTTGGTTTATTGTGTTATTGAGTTGTTATTTATTTTATTTTTTTCTACTCTTATACTACAACTACTACTACAACAACAACAACCATAACTAGCAACAACGTAAGCGAGAAAGAAGGGACACCGAAAACAAGCTAGCTCTGAAGTTTTAAATTCCGGAGCTTCGGAGGGAGGAAGGAACGAACAACTCCAAAGCTTGTTTTACTACCAACTTTAAGTCTTGGGAACACGTACACACACACAAAAAAGGTTTGATTATAGTATAAGATCTACACTAGGTGATGCAACCCCACATACACTTGTTTTTTTTGTACATGGGTTTTGAGGTTAGCATCTAGGTTGTGCTTTCATGTGTGTTTTTGAACTTACAGTCATGTAATGACTAGCCTTTGTGACAATTTTGGAAGAAGAAGAAGAGGAAAAAAAAAACACAAAGTAGAATATAATAAAATTCTTTTCTCTTTTGCATGCCATCATCATAGAGTTTGTGGATGTGGATCACTTTGTAGAGTTGTTATCGACGTAGTTGCCGTCCGTTCTATCCGATGTCCGTCAACGTCCGTTTGACCAATTCCATCCATCCAGCCCATTCCGTCCATTCGACCCCTTCCGTCCACCAATGTCCGTCCATCGATGTTCATCCATTGTCGTCCATCCTTGTTGACGCACCACATTCTTCAAATTGTATGTACTATATACATACCTATCTGATATTGTATTCTACAAACTGTATCTATTGCTCTATATTGTTACAAGATTTTGAGGCATAGGACAACACCATGTCTTCGGATGATGAGAGCACTACCACTCAGCCAGAACCAAGGTATTAGCTACGAAGTAACACACAATCATTCGAGTTGATTTTTTTGAGCTCATGATCTTCATGACGGTGTTATCAAACGTCTTCATTGCCACCATCATCCAGTACAACTCCTATTAGGAATTCAAGTTCAAGTTACAATACATCAAAAATACATCAGAGTCCATTTGGAGGGGTTAATCAATGGGGTATGCTTGTTGCTACAAAAGCTTTCACACCATCACCATATATTCCACTGCAAGTCATTACTTTTACACCCATATACACCATAGAGGTCAGGAGTTCTTTTAGGAAAATTAAGAAGTTCAACAGAAGGCTAGGTACCATTTCTTTGAGGGAGTTCAAGGCAACTTTCTCAATTATGGTTTGTGAATTGGAGCTCAAGTATGGTGCTAATTACACTAAGGCGTTCACATTCAAACAATTGGCCTATTATGTGTACTATGAAGCATTGGATGCTTATGACTAACATTCTTCGAGGATTTTGGATGTCACCTAGATCCTCAATCCAACTTATGCCACAACCATCGCCACCGCTTCTCAAGCTACATTGCAAGTTGCCATTGCACATCATGGGACTATGCCCAATAATCCAAATTCGGTACCTACTTCAATGAACCTTTCTCCTCAACAACTCATTGTTGCTACCCATCATTGATGCACCAACTTTTGTTAATTTAGTGGGGGAATCCTTTTGAATTCTTGAGCTAAAATTTTTGGTTAAGAGTTCTGAAAAATTCTATAGTTCGCCACCTTCTTTTAGTAAAAGGATGAAACCCTCAAAATGCTCTACAAGAGGCTTTTCAAGCTCAAAGAGGATACTCAGAGCATCACAGACTTGGAAGCTGCCCATCGGTATCTTCATTTGTTGGAAGGTACTCTGACACTCCATGCATAGGTTTCGCAATAGGTTTTTGCAAAATTTGGAGACTCGTACACTTTGCTAGATGTATATAACATTTCTAAAAAGCTGGAATTGGCTCATGCACACTATGAGGCCTCCATCACGTTCAAGGCCTTAGCCTCCACGAGCTGCACCAACTAGATCATCACATTCTTTTTCAAGGGCTAAAATGTTGCATTCGGTTACACCCATCCTACCTTCTTGCAACTATTGTGGCAATCTTGCCCACAAAGCTAGTGAGTGCAACATTCCTTCCGGGAATATTTTTTGTGATTATTATGGGAAAGAGGGACATTAGGAAACTATTTGTTTTGCCAAGTTCTTGGAACAGAAGCAACTTTGATTACCACAGCAAAATCTGCCAACATCTTCCATTGCCCTTCAACCAAAAACTAAAGGCACCTCAGCCTTCCACTCATGCTTTCCCACCAAAGGTAATTCCAGTAAAAATGTTAAGAAGAAGGAGCACAATGTTGACAAGAAGGATGTGTTTCAAGCCCATGCCGCTCAAGTTCAAACTTTGCGAAATGAACTTGAATCATTGAAGGCCCAACTTGCTAATCTAAAAGGCAAGTCTTCCCAACTAGCTAGTCATGCCCAACATGTACATGGTTCAAGATCAAGGGAGGGACCTCCTAGGTCGTTCTATGGCCTTTCACACAATGCCATGGTTGGGGAGTGTGTTTTTTCCAGTGCACATAATTTTAGTTTCACACCAAAATTTGCCGTTTCTTTTTGCCCTTCTTACTTTGCAACATAAGAAGCTAGTGTGGCACCCAGAGTTTCTACCACTAGGCAGGTAATTCAGACTAATGGACTCACATTTGGTTGAAGTCCTATTACTAGGGCTAGAGGAATTCGAGTAGTCATGCCACAATCTTTTCATCCTTTCAACATTAAAGAATAACACACCTTGTTAGCAAGGGGGGAGGAGACTACTACACCATAAGCTGCTAAGGCATCAAATTCTCATGTCCTAGGAGTCTATGTACATAAAAAAAACACATAATTTTCCATTGATCAACTTATGGAGTGCCAACTTCAAATGCGTGAAGTGGCACAAAAGCTTGTGAGTACACCATTGTTTAGTTTTCAAGATTTGAAGCTAAGCACCAGGGACATAATTGTAGTACTAAAGGATAACATGAACATTACATCAAGTACTTTGCCAATCTTTGATCCACATGCTACATGGGTTGCATCTAACACCTTGAAGAGACACTCGATCAACTCACATGTTGTAAATGGTGTTCATAATTTGGTCACTAATTCTAGCATGGTTAAACTAATGGGTTTTCTTACCTTTGATTCTACATTCACATATAAAAAGGGAGTTAAAAACACCTCACTTGTGGATTTGTTACTCAATAAAGGCGTTGTGGATACTCATTCTCTCCACAAAGTTTTTCACTCATTTCCGAAGGTGGTGCCCAGTGAAAGAACTTCCATCAGCATTAGAATTGCCATTGTCAACAATATTCAATTAGCAATCCAAGTGGGAGGACATACACCTAGAGTGGTACTTCTTGATATAGGTGCCCAACCAATGATTCTTAGAGTTCAATTCACCAAAAAGATGGGCATGGTCAACTCCAAACTACGAAAATCTATGTGGCAAATTCGCACTGCTAATGGGAATGTAGAGGAGGTACTTGGGGAGAGCTCAGATTTGATTGCACTTAACTTCAATGAAGGTACAAATTAAGAGCTTTGCTCACAGGTCAAAAGTTTAGTCATTAATGCCACCAATTACAATGTGCTCATTGGGCAAAAGGCCCTATTTCGACTAGGTTTCACAATTAACAACTAGTTCAAACATGCATACTACTGAATGGATTAGGAGATTGATGGCCACTTGGGATACATACCCCTTGATTTACATGGGAACCATAGTCCTATGGCTCACCATTATATGTTCGAGGAAGCACACATTATTTCCTACATCCAACAAGTTAGCCATGAGTGGATAGAAGGAGATGAAGAGGAGACAACTTATGCCCAAGCTACTGAAAGCTTGAGGGCGATTCCTATTGACGTTCAACATGGACCAGAGGTTTTATAGAAGTTTAAAGCAACCCACAAACCTTTGGTCAAAACTTTGTTTAGTTTTGAGAACATGGAGAGCCATGGTGAACCAATTAAGCCAGTACTTTGTCAACTAATCACTTGGACACCGCCTAAAGAAGGGATTACATTACTAGAGTTATTTGGTGGTATTGGTACAGGTCTCAAAACCTTACTAAAATCAAGGATGGTGATCAGAGGTATTTTTAAGTAGACATTGATCCTATTGTAAGGCAAGTGGTGGAATCGAAAATGATGGAGTTCATAACCAGATTTCCACAACAATTTGCAACCATTGCATGGAAGGCCAGTTTTACTTTCTTGCCTTTTGATATACAACTAATTCAAAAAAAACATATGGAATTATTTGGCCATGTGGACCTCATCATTTTAGGTTGGGAGTGTCAAGGATTTTCAACAACTGGATTGGGACAAGGCTTGAATGACACAAGGTTCGGTCTCTTCATGGACATGGTATGATTGATCACTTGGGCTCAATCCAATTCTCCTACATTTGGTTATGTAATTGAGAACACCCCTTTTCAGTTTGACAAGAGGGAAAAAGTCTAGGAGCACTACACATTGGTCAAGCATTACCTTGGAGAGCCATTCCTATTCGATGCGGTATAATGCGATTCCTATGCGCATCGACTACGCAATTGGTGGACTAACCTTGCACCATTTCAATTCTATAGTTGGCTCTAATATACACCATCAAAGACCCCAACCTATAGGTTTTTCACATATTGGATGATTAGAGCTCCTACCAACTAATTACAAGGCAAGAAAAACCTCCTTGGTTTCTTGCAAACATAATAGGAAAACCAAGAGGTGCTTAGCCCACCTTTGTCTCCTTCCTAGGAGCACACACCTTTCAGGGAGATGGACCAAACTTGGTGTATCATCATGTTTTAGCCACTTGGGATGAACCAGGCCCAAAAGAAAGAGAAAGGGCTATGGGCTTCCAAACTAGCATTACTAGTCACACCAAGGTGACTAGATTGGAGTGTAATGCTTTACTGGGGAGAACATGGACCTGGACTCCCTTACATGGTTATTGGTAACTTGTGTATTCTTTCAAATGTACAACAACATCACCACTGATTCAATCAGCTTGCAGTTCTAACTATGCGACTACATGGCACCCCAACTAAATACACTTGCCTATCTTCAACACTCTACACTTCACGCTTAGTGTTAGGGGGGAGGAGGTACCATGTAATTTGACTCAAGTTGTTTCTAATACACTTGGAGGTACATTAGCTTCTAAAGAAACAATTACAACCTTTTATGAATTTGCGTAGTTGGATAGTGAAGAACCCAATACACCAAGTCTTCAAACACACTTTCCAAATCCATTCCATGTGTTTCCAACTACCCTTTCGTTATGGGGAACCAACTCACCAAGAAAGAAAAAGACCAGGTCACAGACTTGCTAATTAAGTATGAGAATGTGTTTGCATTCTCAATGAAAGACTTAGGTAGGTGTAAGACCATGCAATTCTCTATAGATCTTACAGATGAGACACCCATCTATCGAAGGAAGCATAGGTTGAGCAAGCATGAATGGGAACTGGTAGATGAAAGATGCAAAGAACTCCATGAAGCTGGTTTCATTTGACCATCAAATTTTGATTACGCAACCATTACAGTAATGCCAACAAAGAAGGATTCAACTAGATTATGGATTATGGACTAAGAAAAGGATGTGTGAGGATTATAGGCCTTTGAACTTGGTTACACCTTAGGACATGTACCCCATGCCCATCCCTAAAGAACTGTTTGATAACATTGGAGATTCAAACATTTTCACAATTGTGGATATGAAGCAAGGCTTCAACCAAATTATGTTCATTACAAAGGATCACAAGAAAACGACATTCCATGGAAGCAACAAGTTGTGGGAATGGCTTATGATGTTTTTTGGATTGAAAAATGCACCTGTCTTTTTTCAGCAAGTCATGGACCAGGTTCTCAAAGGGGTAGATTTCCTAAAGTGCTACATAGATGACGTGACGCACCCCTAAGTCCCTTGTTGAACCCACTTGAGGGTCCAACTATGTAGAGTTGCAGAAAGTTGGGACTTGAGGGTTGCTCCCGACTTCCAGCACTAAAAGGGGGTAGAGGGGCGTGCTAGAAGTCTCAGGATTAGACTAGGAAGAGGGACTAGATTATCAAGCTTGAATCTGCATCCAAAACCAACCCCAAGAGGGTTAGTTAGCATTTGGGAACACCTTTGGGTGTTGGGACAAGCCACGGGCACTTTGACACACTTGACTCACCACGGCCCGGACTTGGGGGAAGCCACCACCTTCCCCCATATAGTATTCTCTGCAACTCCCCGCGGGAGTTACATCCGAATGGCACATTTTCCCGGGACTCCCAAGGAGGAGTCCCGAAACTGTCCCGGGTTGGACTCCTGGGACTTTGGACACTCACAACTCCTGGCTCCGACCTCCGATTGGAGTGAGGTCTAAACCAAAGTTGTAGCACTCCTTGAAAGCTTTCCAATGACCCATCGCACTCCATTTACAGACGTCGGGAAGAGGTTGATTCCCGACTTTTAGTGGTTGAGAGTCAAATTGCTAGTTTGACTCCCGACCTTTCTTTTGCCCCTAACTTGGGCTGTAGATGTCCAAATGGCTCATGCGAGGCCATTTTGGACATCTACACTTCAAGACCTTTCCATTGATATAATCAACACCCCAATGCGAGGTGTTTTGACCCCTGCTGTTGAGCTCTAAAGATTCGGGAGTCCTAGAGGGCTCCAAGTCCCCAACTTTGGGAATGTGAGTTTCATCCTCACACTTGACCAAAGTGGGGTTGCGACATGACGTCTTAGTGCATAGCAAAGGACTCCTGGAGCACTTGGCTCATCTGGAGGAGTTATTCAAAAGGCTCCACGAAGTCAATATGAAGATCCATCCTAAAAAATGTGAGTTTGTTGTCACCTTAATAGTCTACTTTGGACACATAATTTTGCCAAATGGTATTATGGCTCATTGGGCCAAAATAATAGCCATTTTGGAGATGCCCAATCCTATTGATGTTCACACTTTGAGGAGCTTCATCGAACTATGTAATTACTACACAATTTATGTCTAAGACTTTAGTTGTCGCAACCCTAGCTTTGGGTTCGCGACCAAGGCAAAGGGGTTGCAAGGGTGCGGGCCAAGAGAAAGCCCGGGAGTCACATCATAGACTCCCGGGAGTGTAGGAGAGTGTGAGGGAGTGAGCCCTCACACTCCCAAGGCAACTCCCACTTTGGGAGATGGAGTCCAGGTGGATTCCAAAAACTTTAGAGACCGATTTGAGGGGTCAAAATTCAATGGCTTGTGGTGTTCTTTATATCATTGGAAAGATCTTGGAACTTAGATGTCTAAAATGAGCTCGCATTGCTCATTTGGACATCTGAAACACAAGTTATGGCCAAAAGAAGGCCGGGAGTCAAACTGCCAGTTTGACTCCCGACTTTTTCTGGTCAGGAATCGACCCGATTTACTTGGCTGCAGACGACGTGCCACATATCGTTGGAAAGCTCTTGACGAGAGCTACAACTTTTCTTCAAACCGCACTTCGATCCGAGGTCTGCTCGCAAAGTTACAGGGCTCCAAAGCCGCGGGAGTCCCAGCTGGCGGGATTTCGGGACTCCCACGCGGGAGTCCCGGGAGAGAAAAGCCATTTGGATGTGGGCCCCGTGGAGAGGTCCAGAGTATACTATAAGGGGGAAGGTG
>Ga0116230_10000935_pt1 | contig 26703 bp, 25 predicted proteins | sample S1TSphfallax_3_FD_88678 | JGI IMG/M metagenome (GOLD analysis project Ga0116230, IMG submission 88678) | Host-associated microbial communities from peat moss isolated from Minnesota, USA - S1T2_Fd - Sphagnum fallax MG | ecosystem: Host-associated > Plants > Peat moss > Unclassified | place... | reverse complement strand
TCACAACTTTTTATCAACTTTGAATATTCTTGGAAACTAGAATCATATGCTCCTACCAAATTTAAAAACCTAACAAAAACTAAAACCTAAATGGGTCCATTACAATTGGGGTACCAAAAAAAAATGTCTATGTTTTTAAGGACTACAAAAGACAATTTTGGATTTTTAAAAATCTTACATTATTATAATTGTAGTGGATTGTTGTATGCCCAATAAATAAAATGATTTGTTAAATTAATAAACATATTTAAAAATAATTTGGATATTATGTAAATGTCATTTTGAATCCTACAAACTAACTATATCAAGTGTCTAAACTGCATTTTTTTTTAAGGGGGTCAAATGGAATGCACTAAATCATACAAAAATGTCAAAGTTTTGAAATTTTGGAAAAAAGGGCTGCAAGGCAAAGGACTTTGTTTTTTAACCACTTGACAAAAAAAATTTATTTTCAATGGGTTCAAAATGTTTAGCTTTAGGTGCAAGTCACATGTGAAAGAAATAATCTTGCCAAAAAACAAGCTTGGTTGTCCATTGAAACTCATTTTGGATTTTTTATAATTTTTTTGCATTTTTGGTTATAAACCAAACTATTCATACACAATTATGTATGAATGTGAAAACTCACCATTGTCACATGAATTATTTTAATTTGGGGTAACCAAAATTTTCACTTAAATTAGTTTCAAGTAAATGTTATTTGCAAAACGTAGCCCCATAAAAGTCTTAAAATCCTTCTTTTTTTTGTTTGGTACCCTAATCATGAATAAACCCAAGTCTAAACTTCTATCCACCCAACTAACCTAATTCAGTTTTAAAATCCATAAGCATAGTTCTTTCAATGATATTTTAACACATTTCCAAAAAAATACATGTAGCATGCTTGAAATTTGAATGAATGTTCAAAACATGCCTCTTTTTTGAACAATCACACAACATCCACTTTTAAGGCTTCTAGACTATAAGGAGCATGCCCATCAAGGTACAAATGTAAAAAAATGTTGCTAGTGCTTAGGTGGTCAAGACATGGAATTATACCCTTGAAACATGGTAGTTTGGAGAGTTTCAACAACTTTGTAAGCTCTTTAAAGCCATACAATTGAATCAATGCCAAGGATCCAAGTGCCCACCTTCCTCGAAATTGAATTTCAAAAATTAAAAAATAAAATGTCTTTGGACATTTCAGTTGCCCAAAATCAAACAAAACAAATAACAAACATCACCAAATTTCTATATTTGACTTTCAATGTGTAATTAAATATATAAAAGGTTGATAAAATATTTATATTACATATTTGGTTTATAGCCATATTTGGCCAAATATCCTATGGATGATAACCATTATTTCTACAACTTTTTATTATTGATAGCCACTTTGGCTCCAAAAAAAAATTCCTAAGAAAAATTCTAGTATTAAATGTTTGCAATCTTTTTAAACATATGAAACATGTTCAATATAGAGAGTTTAAGAGAATAAAAAATTGAAATTGATTCATTGTGTATTGATTCATTTTCAATTGTTGAATTGGTTCCCTAATGTTTTGAATGCATCTAAAACAAATAAATAACAAAAAATGAATGTTAAAAAATCAAGTGTTTTTGGAAGAGAGCAACAAAGATGACAATGACATAGATGTATACATATGCTTATTAATGTATTTCTTCACCAATTGAAGGAATTGGGACTAGAACATTTTAAAGGTACACATAGAATTAGTGTTTGTCACAATGTGCACCAACACATATATCAAATAGAGCATGTAGATATCATATGTCATGAATATGCATAGCCAGTGTCCATCACAATGTGCATTGACACTTAAATGAGCTCCATGAGGATCTTTCAACATACAACAGGAAAACCAACAAATAGTGGTGAAGAATCATGATGTTCAACTTTATGAACTGAAACATGATATTCATTTTGTAGAATGAAGACCCATACTTTTTCTTGAAGGATTTCCTTTTGGGAATTGATGGATACTTCCAATTTTGATGGCAAAATGCATGCACCACTCCAACAACTTGTGCACATATCCATTTTTTCTTTCGAAGAAAAACAACTTTTTATATTCTTGATTGTGTTTTTGTCTTCAACACATCTCTTACTTTATGTAAGGTGGAATAACTAGCTAAAATAGTTGAAAATCATTTTTTTTTCAACATATTTATCCCTCTAATTAGGTCATAAACCAAATGTCATAGTTGAAGGTTTATCATCCACCAATAAGTGAAAGTAATATTGGCTAACATATGCACAAATTTCATTTACATTTTCAATTACGACCCCAACAATCATAACTTATATTTGCATTTACAATTGATATTAGGTTTCAACCAACTTATAGTTGTAGATGCAATTTTTAAGACTTGTAATTAAGGTGATACATAGGATTAACAAATTAATAGTTGCAAAATAAGTTGTCTTGAACAATAATCACACAATCATCACAAAACCATGGTTTGAATGGACAAGATTTCTTCTAATGCATTAACAAGATTAGGCATGTCTCCACTTGTAATTTGTAGAATTATGTTGCAAAGTATATAAAAAATGGTTACATTCAAACAATGATATTTATAGAAAAAACTATAAAAAAAACTAATTGCCAAGAAAACAATGTCCATTTTATATCCATCCATTCAAGGAAAACATTTTTAAATTTTGTTTTCAAATTCTTTCTCATAGTTTTTTACCTTTTTCTTAAAAGCTTACTTTTATAAGGGTGTCATTATTAATCCTAGCCATAGGGTGCAAACCAACATCAATATTACTTTAGGCATTACCCACCAATTCATTTGAGATTGAATCCTTGTCAGTCATTAATTCATTTTCCAATAGTTGCCTAGGAGTAACCATTTTTCTCCTTGAAGACCATGCAATTCAAAAATTACAAAATGAATTTTTGATGGAGTTTTACAATGAAAAAATTATCAAACATCTTAACTTGCTTTGTTGCATGAACCACATTAGGGCTGAAATTTTGACCACCATAAAACATCTTTCAAGATTGTTGTTGAACTTTCTTTATTACAATTCTCCTTTAAAAACACACAAATCTTCAATTTTCTTCAAATGAAATATCAAGGCATACATTGAATCCCCTTGGAAGTAAAAACTTTCCCCTGCATCTTTTTTCCAAAATGTTGTTATTTTCCCCTTCCAATTTGATCAAACAAACCTAAAGAACTTTTCTTTGCAACTCAAAAAAGCTTGTTCAAATAACACACACACACACACACACACACACAAAATCTCCCTTAGGAAACACACCGAAACGTTAAATGTCTTTCCAAATTCAAATTGTTAAGTTGATTTTGTTCGACAAATTAGGTGTTGGCCCAATATTGAGTTTGAAGTCTCCATGATCTAGAGTTAAAATAGAAGACATCCTTCAACTACCTACATCATGTATCATATTTAAGGTAGCAATGGGTGAAGTGTTTGCAAGGGGTGAACATGAAGCACATAAGATATTTGAAGTGGTAATGGGTAAAGTAGCCACAAGGGGTGGAAGTAGAAAGTTAACAAGCTTACATTTTTGTATGATTTTAAAGGATTACATCTTTTGAAATGCAATTAAAATGTATTGTGCAAGGAAAATAATTAGGACAAATTAAAAACATGGACCTTTTAATCCTTTCGTACCTTGAACTTTTTTGGCACCAATCTCACTTTTGACTTGTTAGATGTTGTTGATAGTTGGTCTTTCATACCAATTTGTTTCCAATTGGTATGAAAGACCTTTCTATCCATCGTCAATAGGTAGCATGAAAATTTAAAATTTTAAAATGGGACCCTTGTTTTTTCATCCAAGTTCTTAGCCATTGGGTCATCATTGGGTAGAAGGAGAATTTCAATCCTTAAACCTAAGACCAATTGATGATTTGAATTATCAATTTACACCTTTGGTTCATTTGTCATTAATGGGGCCTCTAGGTGGTCACTTGACAACCTTTGGGTCATCAATGGTTGGACAATAGATAGAAAGAGAATGGGTTAAGACAATTTTCTCTTTTAGTGGTATGATAAAGTTTGGTAGTTTTAATTAATTTCATCCATTGAATGTGTTTGGGGATTTCACCAACTATTTTAATGATGAAGTTCATCATTTTGACATAGGCTAGATTGTGCTCGTTTGTGTTTTTGAAAAGGAACAAGAGGGAAAATGGCTTCAAATTGAAAAGTTTAACCTATGTCCTTAAGGTCATGACTTTTATTACAAATTGTGATTTAATCAACCATAAGTTTAATTTAAAAAATGGGGGACACAGAAGGTGTCTTAAGAAATTATTTGAATTAATATATAAGGTTTCTTTTATGTTTGAAAAGTAAACAAAATAGAGCATCAACTTAAATGAAAGGATCTTGTTCAATTCAATTAAAGTTTAATATTATTAATTTAAGATAACATTTTGACCTAAATATTAGTTTGTTATTAAAAATAGAATAATAAAGGCTAAGCTTGATACATTATAACAATTAAGAGAAGGTTCTATAAAGGTGTAACTTCAAATAGGCGATTACCTTGGCAACTTCAACACTAATCATATTATTTTCAAAAGTGTTGAAATTTTTATTTAAAAAAATTTGTGATTGAGATTTGTGCAAATTTTGTAAAGTATGGAATATATTCCAATATGATTTGAAAGTTTGATCTTTTTTTCAAATGAAAGAAGGAAACATGCACATTTTCAAAGATCAATCTTTTATCAATATAAATTATCTCATGAATATGGTGAAGTATATTAAGTTTGTGCCCCATATATTTAACAACATTTGTTGCAAGAAGATTCATTGCAAAAATCGTCTTCATGATAATATTTATTTTGGGGGAAAAGACCTAGTAATCAAAGTGTTTTTAGGTGTGAAATTTCACCAAGATACAAAAAACAAAGGGTGTGTTGTAGAAGCTTTAAAAAGGATTATTACCATAGTACTTGGGTCAGTTCGACACTAATTATATTATTTGCAGAATTGTTGAAATTTTCAAATATATATATTTTAAGGAAAAACAATTTCAGAAAGAAAATAAAGAATTTGATGGAACATTTGGTAATATATATTTTTTGAAATTGAATTCTCAAAATTAATTAATTATTTGATATACATGTGTTGAAGTGGTAAATGTCCTACAATATTATGAATATAAATGGGAATCTTTGGTTGCCACATTTCAAGGTGAGGTTTAGGGCCATTTTAAATTGCCTTTTTAGTAGGGTCTACACAAGTAATTACATCATCAACATTATGGATGGCATGTTTTTAAATTTAAATATTAGTAAATAACCATCATTAATGTATGCATCGATTTCTCTAATAACATATTTTTCTGAAAGAAAGGCTTATGTTGCTAATAATAGTTTGTGTAGGCATACTTATAATCAAGGTCATTAAAAACACTAACTAGCTCCAAAATTGTAGTGAACTTTAACTTTGATTGATCATTACAAAATTATTATAATGTATGTTCTATAGGGTGGATTTGTTCCTTTAAAAAAATCTATATTGAAATGAATACACTTAAGGACATTATGCTTACCTTGAAATTATGTTCACAATATCAAATCATAACCAAAAATTCATTTCAATTACATTTTCAAAAATTTCTTGTATTATAAGCTACAATGGTTATAATACATCATGTCCATTGTACCCCATTTATATGTGGTAAAAGATTATTGAAAATTCTAAAACATTTTTACAAAATTCTTTGAGTTTTTTCAAGTTCTAGAATTCCACATTAAAAACATTATGAATGTTTTTTCAGTGTGGTTAGTAACTTCCTATAATCTTTTTTTTTCATCAATTTTTTTATTGTATGAATCATTTTGATATATTGTCCTTTGTAGATTTGTCTTTTTTTAACACAATAAAATTTCTCTTTTAAATATCTTAAATTAAAGCTTAAATATAAAATTAATCAAATGGATTTTTAATATGGATGTCTTAACATTCATATGAGTGAAAGAAAAACAACTTGCCATGATTGCCATGGTTTCAAATGGCAAAACAAAAATGATTTTTTTATTTTGACTAATTATGTTTAACATTTTCTCCCATTTTTGGCTTGTTGGATTGTGTTTGGAGTTTGGATCCACATTGAAAAATCATCACATGAGAACGCCATAATTTGAAATATTATTTAATAAAAAGAAGTTTAAAACTTGTAAATTTGTAAACACAAAAGTTTCATGCAAATTGATGATGTTTCAAAAAAAATTGTATGTTTAAAACATTCAAAATAAGGATGTCATTCAAAAACATTTTTATCCAATGGGCATTATAAATAAATAAAATTGTTGTGAGCTAAACTAATACACTTCACAAGAAAAACCATGTGTTTAACCATTCAGACCTTCTTTTACATGCACCATCTTGGATTTTGATTTTCGAAATTACTAACTATTTAATAGTTCATAATTTGTGGTCATCTTTACAAACATTGAAAATTTACATTTGATTATAATGTAAGGCTTAGGTCAAAACACATAATTAGGAACCAAAAAATGCGTCGAATTTTAGACATAATCAATCAAAATTAATTTTTTTTATTATTATTACCATTTGAAACCATAGTAATCATGGCAAGTTAATCTTTTTTCTCTCATATGAATGTCAAGGAACTTAGAGTAAAAATTCATTTGATCCAATTTTAAGTTTTGATTTTAATTTAGGACACTTGAAAATGTACATCTATTGCACCAGATGGAATCAATTTTGTAAAGGATTATCAAAATTACTCATATAATAATAATAAAATATTTGAAAAAAATATAGATGATAAGAACATATTAGCTACATTCAAAAATCACTCATACTTTTTTAAATGTGGAATTTTAAGACTTTAAAAGTTCAAAGAATGTTTCAAAATTGCTTTAGAATTTCAAAGGTTCAAAAGTCCTTTACCACATATAAATGAGTTATAATGTACATGAATAATGAAGAAAAGTTATAATTTAGAGTATAATAAAACTAAAAAATGTGAAAATTTAATTTTTGGTGATGATTTAGAATTTTGATAATTTTTCCAGATGAAACATTGAATCTATAAGGAATTTGCACACTTTTAAGAATTCATATTTATTCAATAATGATTAACAAAAAAAAAGTGATGCATTAGGAAACATTTAAATATTCTTTAAGACAAGTTACAAAAAATTTCATTAAAAAATTCATTTGCATGTAAAAGACTTTTTGGGGAAAAAAAACATGCAATCCTTTTCCAAAGTAATCCCTTTGGCTCCTAGTTACAAGTTTTGACTTGCTTGATGCAAAAATAATAATTTATTTATCATATTATGAATTACATTTGGTTTCAAAATTGATAGTTTGTTGTAAAATTTATATGAAAATGCAAAGAAATCCAATACATAATGCCCCTTGACACAAGAATCTTACATGTCAAATGTAGTCCTTGGAAAGGATTTTGGCTTCAACACCATTCTTTTCTTTTAGTGCATTTATAACCTACAAACCATTATTAAACTTGATTCATTTAGTTGATTACAATGGCTATTTCTTGGGTGCATTTGTGCAATAGAAAAATTGATTGCAAGACTTATGACCCATGTTTAATTTTACACATTTTGAAGTGGTAAATTGAGTGAATATTGGAAATGATTGATGTACTTATACAATAATTTTAAATACATATTATAGGAACATTTAAATGATTTTTAAATGATTCTAATGAATTTAATATACCCATAATCACTATAAAACATCATAATAAGTTATTTGTTGCTTAATTATTTTTTTGAATTTATCTTTAAATGATAGTTTTTAAAAATAATTAATATACCATTTATACAATAGTGTAATGTGACAACTTTTAAAGTCGTGACAAGTAAAAGAAATTGAATGTGGGCTTGTTAAACATAAGTTTTTAATTTTTTGCTTGTGATGACCAATCATGTTTTAGCACATCATCTTGACTAACCAACCCATTATTGTTTTATAAATTTAGTCAAGCATGTCAACGCCAACATTTTATTGTGAACTTACCTCTTGACATTTTCACAATTTTTCAAGTCCAACATTCCATGATTTTGCATTCATTTTGAAACACTAAGAAAAAAAATTGTCCTATTTTCCAAATCACAAATGCTTGCATGAAACTTCATATTATTTTAATGTATCATGGGCTTTCTTAGTGATCATGGCTTATCCAAATAATTGATTTGACTACAATGTGTTTATTTTAATCTAACACATGAAAGAGCTTAACATTTGAAATGATTTTTTTTCTTTTTTGATCCATTATGTGGACAAAAATAATCTTTAGAATGATGATTTTCTCTATGTCACATTATATTATGTTCCACTGATGCAAGACCCCTTCTTGAATCATTTGGTTTTTTCTTTATGATATGGGTCATTAGAGTTTAGTGGTCACAACCCTAGCATAGATTTTTTATTCATCCAATTTTTGAATGATGTCCATTTGTTATGCATGTGACATGGCCCCAATTTAATAATTAAATTATTCCATTTAAAAGACCTTTACATTATATCAAACAAAAATAAACACAAGCTTCAAAAATAATTTTAAAATTTTACTATCAAGAAATTAGGTGATTGTAAAAATTGTACATCTCCTATGAGTTCAATTTGTAAAACAACATTTGAAGTTTTTTTTTCGTGGATGGGTTTGTTAGAAATTCTAAATGGTCCTTAAAACATGTTGAAGTTATACACATGTTCTACTTGTCTAGAGTGAATTGTTTAAAATTCATCAAGGGTTTCAAAACTATGTCTTCAAATATGTCCAACACCTATTTGTTGTGGAGACTTTAAAAATCCATGAACAAAAGTGAGAAATGTAATCAATTTGAAATGCACACCTATGATATATCACAAAGTTGTTCAAATGAAGCTTCAAATGATTATCCCCACATTGTTCTTAATATTTTTTCTTGTTGGGTTCAAATGTATATCAAGCATAAAAGGTGGATTCATTGGTCCCTTTTTGTTGATGAAGTAATTGGGAAGAAGGTCAAATAAAGTTGAGTGCCAAGTGTAGAAATGTAATGTAGTCATTGGGTGAAATGAGTTGATAATATTTTTTTCATTTGACCTCTTTGATTCAATTTCTCAAAACTCAAACAAAGTTGACAACAACCTTTTGATATGTGTAATCAAAGTTTTTGCTCATGAAGAATCACACAATGGGTTGGTCCCTTTTATTTCAAACCCTTGTCCTTCTTGTGTACGCTTTAAGTTCATACAATGTTCAAATGCCTTAACCTTAAGGTTATTCAAGGTTATTCTAGGTTTAAACCTTTGTTTGTTCTCATTACATACTTTGAGGAGTGAGCTTATAAGAAAAATAACCTTAAACCCTAACCATAGATCAAACCCTAAAACCCATTGCCACCCAATTGATACTTGGCAAAGATCTAAAAGGATACAATTCATTATGCAACTTTCATATAATTGACAATTGGAACTAGTAAACTAGATGTATTCGATCAACTTTGTACATATTGTCCAACCCAGCATTGCTGCTCATGTCATGAAAGCTGTATGTTTAAGGACCAAATTGCAGTTCCACCTAAACATTGCAGATAGGCAAGCAAGAACTCATTTTCCATTCACATGCATGTCATACATGTAATGCAATGTTTGCTCCATAAATGCCAATGCCATGGACCCATGATGAACTAAGGTAGATTTGTCCCAAGAAAACAAAACCACCATTCAGATCAGGTTCATATTTGGGTCAATTTTGTGATACATGTAGCCAAATTCATGATCATCCACAATAAAATTTAGCCAACTTTGGCTATAGACCAAATATGAATGTAAAAAAATTCAAGAATCATTTTATATTTTGGCTACCAGCTAGGACCTGTTGTAGAAATCTGGCAATTAGTTAAGAGTTTTTTCCCCCAAATCTGGTGAAATAGGGCCATCTTTTGCTCCAAAATCCAATGTATGTGTTGAAATCATTATTTTCAAGTTGAAAAATGTGAAAACTCTCCAAAAATGATTTTGATCTCCGTGAATCAGTGAGATCAAGGGGATAAAATAAGTTATCAATCTGTTTGGAACAAAGAGAGATTAGATCTCAGTACCACTGTAAGGTAGTTATTTGGAACAAGGAAAGAAATTTAGATTCCATGACCATTTTTATGGGAAGCAAGTTGTTTCAGTCGTCCACCCATATGCTAGTTGGCCAAATGCATGGAGAAATTATGTGCCAACATGAATTGCTAATATTGCAGCTAGCATCTGGAAATGAATCTAATTTGTCCCTTGAATGAGCCCCCAAATGCTAGTGGAGATTCAGCTGTTCAATTTTCTTTCAAAAACTTCAGTAAATTGCCTGATAGAATAGGCCTAGCATATTAATGTAAGTATGCTTTTGTGTAGAGGAGTTTCAGGGGATTCAGATCAAGTCTTTGATCCAACCAAATTTGTCTCTAAAATCTCTGGAGCAATCAGTGGGCTCAGATCTTGGGAGAGACTTAAGAGACAGATGATTCTCAGAGTTGTAGATCTACGCTCCATCCCCTAATTGATCACTGAAGTGCTAATAGAAATAATTTAGCAATAAGTTTTGGACTCAAAAAATTCTCTCCAAAGATCATTCATTTATCTCTAGATATATGGCTGGAGATTGATGATCGATCAAGCTGCTATGGCCAATGATCTTGTACAGCTGGGATACTATATTCTTATTCCTTAAACTGGCTGGCACCCCAACCATCAAAACCCAAAGTTGAGCTATGTGATCCTTTTTCAGTTAATGCACTATGCAATGCTTTTTATGTTAGACATTCATTAGATTGTGCACCTCAAATTAAGCCCTAGTAACAATGAGTCAGACACTCGTAAAGAACTGGTGCAATTTGCTTAGTGTAGTTGGAGGGCACCTTAAGAGAGGTAAGATGGATTACCTCTGCTGTATGAATGAAGTTGCTAATAAAATTTGCCCTCTAGACTTCTTCTTCATCAATGCGATCCGCGAACTGTACCGATCTGCCTACGGGCACATACTCGCCGCTGTAATTATGCATCTGCGGCTTGTAATACTCCGCGGGACGGGGCGGTGGGCCGCCCATGAAACCGCTCCTGTTGTTGTTGTTGTTGTTGTTACTACCAGTGTTCGACAAACTGCCGGAATGGATCATGGGAGGTCTGAAAGATGCAGCTTGTGAAGAAGCTCTAATTCTGTTAGCAGCCGTGGCGAAAGGGTTGCTGGCGCTGTCTTCAATCCATAAGCCCTCGGAACCTAGCTGTGAGCTTGCAGGAATCTCCCTAGAGAACACGTCGCCACGAGCTGCAGTAGCTGCATCGAATTCCCCGCTAGAAGCTGCAGACGCGCCGCCCGCGTACAACTCCCAGTTGCTGTTCTGCAGCTCTGAGGCGCTACTGCCCCCTGGGGGAGCCGCGTGAGTACTACTGCTACCGCTAGCGGTGCTGGGTTTCTTAAACTTGCGAATCTCAGCGTTGTATTGCTGTGTGTCATACTCGCCGCTGCTGTTGTACCTACTATTGTTGTTGCCACCACCGCCGGTGGCACTTTGACGACCACTGTATTCGTACTCGCTGCCTCCTCCATACTGCGACCCGGCGTACTGCGAAGAAGAAGACTCGTACAGCTCCATGCTTTGTCCCGGTTTCATTCCTTGGTACAATCCGGCATTGTCTTGATCATTCTCTAACGCACGCACCACCTGCAGAGCATATTGCAGCATCATGTACAAGAAAAATCCAAGCAACCTCAACGCAAGCAAGTGCACGGTTACTACCTGATCAGTAGTACATGCCTGCAATTGTGTGATGTCTAGAACTGTGTGGGAAGAGACAGAATGCACGCAGGCATGCATGGGTGCTGATGTATTGATCGGAATTAAGCGCGGGTGGTCCAGCTAGGGTTTAGGGTTTGTGGTTTAGAGAGAGGTGAAGGGACCTGGGACATGCGCGGGCGCTTGAGGGCGGAATGACGGACGCACGCAGCAGCGGTCTCAATCATACGGAACATTTCCTGCCGATCGTAGTAGCCCTGCAACTGCGGGTCCACAATGTCGTCCATTGTGCCAGGCTCCTCCAGTACACGACCCATCTGCGGTCGCGCCCATTCCACCAGGCTCTCGTTGCCCAGAGACTGCCTGGTGTCGATGGGTCGTCGACCTGTCACCAGCTCCAACAACACCACACCGAACGAGTACACGTCCGATTTGTCCGTCAACTTCCCGCTTGCTGCGTACTCCGGCGCCAGATACCCAAACGTCCCCATCACGCGCGTCGATACATGGGTATGCGCATCTGATGAATTCTTCGCTAACCCAAAATCCGCAACCTGTAATCGCATTGCAGCTCAGACATATTTACTCTACATGCAAGATATAATTCAAATTCATTGCTAGAGAAAATAAATTTCTAAACACCCATGATCTTCATGATGCAGATGTTTAGGGTTTAGCATCACAGCATCACACAAAAGCACGAAGAAGAAGATGCAAGTTCCGCTCAGCGGCCTCAGGAGTAATGCGAATTCTGCATGCGAGGAGGAGGAGGAACTGCATGCATGTCGACTCCCACGAGGAGCAACATATATAATAATAATACGTGGTACCTGCGCCTCGAAGTTCTCATCTAGCAGAATGTTGGAGGATTTGATGTCGCGGTGGATGATACGGGGGTGGCAATCCTCGTGCAGATATGCAAGCCCACGAGCGGAACCAAGCCCAACTTTGAGCCTTGTCGGCCAATCCATCACAGTTTCCTTTCCTGCAGCCAGGATCGCATGCATCATCACAAAGGAGCTCTTGGATGATTCCCTAGTGGGAAGATTGTCTTAACTTCACCTCCAAGAATAGACTGAAAATGCAAGTAACAGGGAATTGTGCAACACAGGGAGTTTTCAACATTCCTTCCCAGGGAGCCTCCCAGGGAAAGTTCAATTATGCCATGATCTAGAAGGGTAGAACTGTGAACCAATGTCCAAGGGGAAGTTGGTAATTTCTCCTTGGTTGGAAAGCAGCTAGCTATTGGGGGCAACGAATGAATTTTCCGTTTAACATTGGTTCTAAGAGGGATTTCTAACAGGGATAACTGAGAGCTTTTCCAGATTCAAGCACTGCATCACCGCATGCAGCAATTCGTGCAAAGAAAGACACGGCCATCAGCTCTCCAGAGCTCAAGAAGAAGCTGCAGAAGAAGCTGAAGAATTAGAAGAAGAAGAAGAAGCAGAAGATTCTCCCAGCTGCTGGCTTCTTACCGTGAAGATTGTACTCGAGAGTGCCATTGGGTACAAAATCGTAGACTAGCAAACGCTGGCTGTCTGCGACGCAGTAGCCAACCAGCGACACTAAGTGACGGTGATGAACCCGGCTGATGATCTCTACCTCTGCTCGAAACTCGCGCTCTCCTTGTCCGCCGCCTACCGTGAGTTGCTTCACCGCCACCACAGTGCCATTTGCAAGATGGCCTTTGTAGACGCGACCGAAGCCACCCTCGCCCAGAAGATTCTCCTTGGCGAATCCATCGGTGGCTTCCGCGAGCTCCTGATAAGTAAACCACGACTTGGAGTTGTTGCCCATGTTGTTGGGCGAAGACCCGGCGGCTTGTGGCGGCGGTGGCACAGCGCCGGGAGAGTGGCCAGCTAGTGAACCGTTGTTCATGCCGGAAGAATTGTAGTCTTGCGGTACTAGCCAGTGCTCTTGGTTTTGTTTCATGTTGTACCCCGCTGCCGCATATGTGAGAGGGACGGTAGCGCTGGAGGCATGAGCTGTGGTCACCTGTCCGAATCCATTGGCGTCTCCGCGCGGACCCTTCTTGGGCTTCTTCTTGCGGAAGCAGCAGATGAGAAGCGCAACCAGGAGGACCACACCCAACAGCCCGCCGGCAGCAATACCTGCCACTGCACCTGTGGGAATGGACGACTTGGTAGTCGTCGTCGTGGACGTGCTGGTGGTAGCTGCAGGAGGGGAAGGCAAGCTCGAGTCTGATGAAGAACTACCGGGTGGCGGCGACGAGACTACAGAGGAGATCGGAGAGAGAGCTGCTGCTGGGGAAGAAGTGGAATTCGAAAGAGCTGGACTAGGAGCTGCTGAGGCGGATGATCCTGGACTCGACGTTGGAACCGGGGATGATCCGGAGTTTGGATTGGCAGCAGGTGGTGGAGGTGATGGAGGCGAAGCTTTCGGGGGAGATTTCTTGGGTGGATGTTTGGATTCTGCCGGGGGCGGGGCATTGACGGGAGGGAAAGAAGAGGCTGGAGGAGGAGGCGGTGGGAAGGCGACTGCAGGGGGAGGGGCAGTTGTTGTTGGAGGAGGAGGTGGTGGCGAGACGACAGGGGGAGGTGCAGAAGAGCTGGGAGTTACTGCTAGAGGAGGAGGAGGAGGAGGAGGAGGTGATGGTGGCACCGCAGCTGGGGGAGGTGCAGACGAAGGCGATGACTGAGCAGCTGATGGAGGTGGAGCGCCAGGTGGGGGAGGCGATGCGACGACGCCTGGAGGCGGACCGCCGGGTGGGGGAGTCGACGGCGGGAGGGCTGGAGCTGGGGGACTAGTACTGGATGGCGGAGGACTCGCTAGAGGCGATGACGGGGGGGAAGATGCCAGAGGAGGCGGGGTTGAGGCCGGTGGGGAGGAATCTGGAGGAACGGGAGGGGAAGATGCAGAGGGCGAAGAAGCTGGGGGAGGAGCCGCTGGAGGGGAAGATGCGGAGGGTGGCTGAGCCTGGGACGAAGCAGCTGGCGGAGGAGAGAGGATAAGAGATGACGACGGAGGAGGGGCGGGAGGGGAAGACGACGCGGCCGGAGGGGAAGAGGAAGAAGAAGAAGAAGAAGGGGAGCTTGCAGTTGGTGGAGTGGCAGCAGCGGATGGTCCTGCAAGCTTCACGCTGCCGTCGACTGCCGCCTGCAATAGGATTAAACTCCGCATCATGGCGGCCAGCTGCAATTATAATTCGTCAACAATTGCCCTTCAAGAACATTTTATATAAATCAACAGTTCTAGTAATTACTAGAGATCATAGTGAAAACCTATAAGTCGATGAGATCAAGCGCCGTGCTTTGAATCTACAGCAGCAATTCGTCGCTGCAAACCGAGTCCTAGTAATCGTGAGCCAGAGCTTCTCAAACTGATCTAGTAATGCAGCTGGCTCCACGCCAATTCCGGAACAGTTAGCCCTGTAGCAGCTGTACCCGCACTCGATGGTCCCTTGAAATCTCTCAAGAAGAACTTCTTGCAACCAATCCATTAGCTGCATCAAGATTCCCATCAAATCTCCAGCTGATCTCTCAACAACAGCTAGAAGATCTCATGAACAAAAATATATTATGCATCCGTCATGATCTTGTCTCCCGCAGCTCTCTGCAGTCGAGCTGGTCTGGATCTCAACATGCATTCGATGATCACAGTTAATCTGGACATGCTCTGTTCGGAAGCATGAATCCAAAACTTCTTTCACCCGGCCTGCCTGCTACAAGAAGCACAAATTGCACCAACAGCAGTTGATCCGAGTCTTGAGTTCTAACAAATTTCTGCCCTGCTTGCAACAGCAACAAACAGAAGAAAGATGATGATGAAGATGAAGATTTGTATCCCACACGCATCACAGGCTGCTCCTGTTGCTGCAGCAGATCACGACGTAGTCGCGCGAGGAGGAGGAGGAGGATCGACGAAAGACGCGCGAGGGAGCGAGGCAAGTCGAGAGGTGCAAACCGGGGGGAACGAACGTGGGCGGGCGGCGTTCCGGGGGGCGCCAAGGGTGGGTTTCGACGTGTTAGCGGAACCGCTATATTTGGGGGTGGAGGAAGAGTGGGGGTGCCGATAAAATTGGGATCAGCTAGCGCCAAGTCATTAATCATTTTGAATGCAACACCACCCAATTTTAAGAGCTGAAATTTCTCTCCACCTCCTAATTCTTGATAGATCAAGTCCTCCAGTATAGACTTCTTTCTCTCTCTATTCTTTAAATTAATTAATTAATTAATTATTATACTGTTACAAGTCTGTGTAAAAATAAACCAAGTTTTTAGATCATCTAGACTATTTATATTACATACATGTCTACTAGTGTAGCCTGTGCAGTTGGCGCAAGTGTGACCTAGTTACCCACTAATTTTTCCTTCCAATATTATTTCTTGTAATTTAATTAAATTTTTCAATGACAAAAAACTACTCAAAGTTCAGTATCTCCCACACTTCAGGTCAAAAGAATTCCAAATCACCTTCATTACACTCCTGCTGAGCAAGGGCTTTCCAAGAATACCAAGAGTTTTTAGCCCAAATTCCCCTTATAAATTTTTGTTTTGATTTAAATGAATTTGTTTTGATTTAAACCCTAGCTTTTGTTTTTAAAATGTGACTAGAACCAAGGTACCAAAGGTTAACCCACAAGTTAACCACTAGTTTTGGTTCCATATGAAGTTCTCTTTTTGCAGCTTAGGAGGATTCAATATAAAGCTAGGACTCAGAACAAAATTTTCTTTTTCCTTTTTGTTTTTGTTTTTGAGCTTATTTTATGGTCTTCAAAAGACAATACTAGTCACACACTGAAAAGGTTTGATTTTGCCATTGAAACACCACTTTCAAAGTGCAATAACCTTACAGCATCCTCCACACTGTTGAATATATTATTATTGCTAGATAAATGTGTGTTTGTGTGTATCTCCACAATAATGACCCTACTGATTTTATTTCATTTGTTTGTATGTTGCAAATTACATCAGCAACAGGAGGACAATTTCAGGCATTCTTTGCAACACCCACCTGCCAGCAAATCCAAGGTTGAAATGAAGGACTGTGATTTTCAACCAAAAGTTAAGAGTTCATTCTAGATAAGCTCTTTGAAGGTAACCCTCTTCAGAGTTTAGGGTTTCAATCATTCCTCAGATTTTGGGCCAGCTGAAATTTGTGTGATTCATTTGGGGTCATTTCTTCAGCCCAGGTTAGTTTTGTTGCTTTTCTTATTTGCTTTTGTGCTTTCCCATTTTGTTTCAATTCTCAACTAGTGAACCAGTTCATGTCTTGGAACTCATATATGAGCAACCATGGCTACCCAACCAGCAAGTTGGCAATGCGAAGAAATCAACTACTTAACTAACTTTCATGATATAGAGCATTGGGTTTATAGTAAAACTGCCAGACTTGGAGTGAACATTCAATGGACTTCCATTTGCAACCACAGACATGCACCCACATCTTGCCCAGGTTTTGAAATTCCACCACCAAATTCCACCAAACTATAAGAGTACAAGTTCGCATGACAAAGTCATAGCATTCAACATTGAAAGAATGAAAAAGTTGGAATGTAATTTGTTTCCCAGTCAAATGCACTCAGGAGGGAAAGTTTTCAAACTTTTGAGAAAAGGCTCCTGTAAGATTAAGAGATTTTGGTATCCACAGTAGCAGCTCATCCACAAGCTTACAAGTCATTGGGGGTTCTAAAACTGGAAGGAACTCCAGGAAAACAGCAAACCCTGCCAAGCAAATGAAGAGGCTGCCAGCTACACCTGGAGAAAGAGGGATCTTACAACAGGGTACCAATTGCAAGCACCCAGCTGTTTAGGGGCCCCCAACAAGAGTCTGCAATTCAACTGATCCAGGGATGCTCTTCTAACCTCATCTGGCAAAAAGCCCAATCATGATCTTAGCACCATTCTGGATTCACATCTGTAGTGACTACTACATCAACCCCAAATTCAGGAAAGCCTCTTCTTAGTTACTTAGCTCCAGATGGCCCTCTTCTTGGCTGGTCATCTGGTGCCCCAAGTGCATAACTTCAGGGTTATTGAGGGATCTGGTGTATCCAACTTGATAAGGTGCCAACCAGATTCTGTTAAAAAGCTACCACGAGCTCCTGCTTCACAAACATGAAATTACTTCAACTCTCTAAAATACAAACTCTTGTTCCAAACACTTGATAACCTGGTTACTGCACTCATCTGGGCAGAGCCTTAGCAATGCCTCACACTATACTGAGAGCAGCCTGCTTACCTGGTTTTACTCCAGGGCAACTTCAGCCATCATTCCACTTAGAAGAGTAGCCCCAGGATTTGTCCCACCCACCGACTTCAACTGTCTGCTGTCCTCATAGAGCTTACTGACTACCTTCACACCTGCTTCTCTCAACAGAGTTCAATGAATAACTTCACACCATCATAGGGCTATCTGAGTTTTCTAAAAACTCCTAATTTTCGATTGCAGTTAACAACATCCACAGTGTGCTCCAGAGTTTTATGTAACATCTGATTAACTTCACAGATGCATCATTACCATGCACACTTGCCTTGAAACAAAAGATTGCTAGAGAAGCCTTTTCAACAGGACAAGGCCGGTAGAAAAAAAAGGTGACCAGGTCGATAACTTGGAAAAGATGAGTAACATATGGCAGCAGCACTCTGGTTCAAGGCTCTCAAATTTTGATCTCCAAAGACAACCCGTATTTGCATCATGTTCAGCCCTTTCTACTGACCTCGCCACTGCCAAAATCACCAGCAAGTTCCAAATTCCCAACACAAACTGGACTGCTCCTCCTCTTGCCACACAACAAATGCATTATAACACATGCTTGTCTAGTATGGTAGCCCATGTCATGCCCAGGGCTGGCCAGAATGCCCACTGCCCAAATCAAATATAATAATACCCAGGCCCACTTGGACTTATGTGAATAAGGCATAACTCCAAACACAAACTGGATTGCTCCTCTTTCCTGGCAAGAATGTATTGTAAAACATGCTCTTGCCTAGTATAGTGATCCATGTGATGCCCAGGCTTTTGCCACAATGCCAGCTGCCCAAATTAGATACCATCAAACCCAGGTCCATTGGACTTGTGTGGACAACACATAACAGTGCTATGTCCTTGACAACCTTGAAACAAAACTCTCAAACCTTCCATCCTCAAACTCCTGTCCCTAGTAAACTCAGAAATGTTTCAGAGCTTGTCAGCTGCCTGAGTATCATTTGAGTCCCTACTTTGAGGGTAAAATCAGTTCAAACATTTAACAAAGGGTGTCTCTGCTAGGAAAACCGGACTTCGATGGTCAGGTACTCCTATTATTCAAGGAGACCACAAGAACATTACGGACAGATGCCAGAGCTCTGTGTTAAAAAGTGATGTTACAAATACAGATGAACATTAACAAGAGTATGTTCCACCTGAAGCTCAAACCCAAACCAGAACTTTAAACTGAACCTAGAAATGACCTGTGCTGCATCTGCTTCTAGTGCTCATGTTCTGCACACATATTGACAAGGCATGCACAGAGATCCTAACTTTGTACCACTACCATGTAAAGTGAGTCTGCACAATTAAGCCCCAACTCCCCAATTCTCTGAAATCGACCTTCTGGAAGAACACAGTCCGTGCACCTCTCGTCTGGGTCCAACAGCTGGAACTTACAGACATCTACAGTGACAACCTCAACAAGGGGCAACACATTAGGTTGTTAATCTTAACTGATAAGCATTATTTTGTGTACTAAAAGGATGCCATTCTCAGCAACCGTTGATCACTTCCCCAGACCAGAGAAAAAGGGGGAAGATACACGTGTACTCAGAGACTTCGCTTGTGGAAAATAAAGACACAGCAAATCCATGCTGTTTCCTCCTACCTAGTCTTCTGCAAGTGCAGTATTGGAATCTGGTTTGAATGCATCAAAACCTACACAATACTGGACCATTGAAAAGGAAACCAAACAGATGGTTGCATTGCATGGGCACCTAAACGTACACTACTTCACACTGCCAGCATCATCTCTCTGTGCCAAAGGAAGCTCCACATGGACCAGAAAATAACTCTTTCCAGCATCACGGACATATTTCACATCACCATTCATGAGCTTTACAAGTTTGCGACACATACTTAACCCTAGCCCTTCTTGTGTCATCCCCCGGCCACGATCAAACATCTCATGAACAAGCTCCTCTGGCAGCCCTGATCCTGGATGTGTTACTCTGCACCCAGCATACCACATTTCCTTTAGCACCTGAATAACCCATAAATGTAGACAGTGATGAAATCTAGACCAAAAGTTGATAGTGAAAGACTGCAGATAAAAACACAGCCCTGCTCATTCAGATAGATATGTATTACATGATGGCCAGCATCAAGGAGCAACTAACCACCTAATAACTTAAAACCAAAAAAATCATGGGTTGAAGCTGCATCCCCAATATTGGAAGATGAAGCCTGCCTTCAGCTCATATGTCTACACTGCAGGAGTTGTCAGTATTTTGTCACATGGACAAAGGAATAAAGTGATTGAAGCATGTACCTGAATTCTAGTTGCATGACATGGATGCCACCAGCTAGGCGCTTCCTTGTGGGGACCACCTTGATGCCAACCCAGCCCTCGGAAGAAGGGGTGAAACGCACTGCATTCAGCAAAAAATCTGCCAGTACCTGCTGTAATCGAACTTGGTCACCAAACAGGCACATGTTTTTTATCTCCCTTGGTGTCTCTCTAATGAGCTGAAGCCCCTTCTCCCTTGACGTGATCATACCTTGACTCACAACCGCATCCATCACAGTTCCCATTTCAAACTCTGTTGTCTCAAGTTCCAGATACCTGCCCCCATGCACACAACATGTTTATTTCTAGAGCCTTGATTATTTTATTACTCACATTTACAGACATTACCAGCCCCACAGAACATAGCTATGAGGTCACAGAGAAATCTACACAACAACAAAGTCGAAAGTAACGTGATAATGGATCAAGTCATAACCTTATGAGTGCTGCTCACAAAGTGTACAACCATCACCTTCATCACAAATGGCAGTGACAAGCTGCCATGACTATCCACTGACATCATTAGCTCCCAATGGCTGATGGGGTTGTAGATATATTATCTATAAAATAGCAGAGAAATCTCCAAAATACAACCTTCATCACGATATCACTTATGAGCTGCCATAATTAGGGTGTGGATAAGTATATGATAATCCACCCAAAATGTCAGGCAAACCATTATACAAAATCTGTATCATGTTTCTGTCCCGTTTCTGGAAGCAACAGGAAGACCCAGTCATTATATCAGCTAGCACAAAAGAGATGTAGCTTATAAAAATAGTGAACAGTGTCCTCATTCAACCTGCAATAAAGCTGCAACACACTTGTGAGTGTAAGCTACACTTCACTTTAACTGTACAAGCAAAGCATCTAAGCTGAAGGCATAGAGAGGCCTGCATAGAGGGCAGTGGTTGGGCTTGCCTGCACCCTGATGTTGTGCACTACTAGATCAGCAGCCAACACTATCAAAACTAACAAAGTCACCCATGTAGAAACAGGCACACAATCCACCAAAAAAATTCACACCACAGATGCAACTCTAGAGACAATCCTAACACAAAAAAGCTAAAACCCCTGTTTACACTGAACTAGGTGCCAACAACAAATAACAACAGAAAACTAATGTTCTCAGATAAATACATGATACTGAGCATATCCTTTAAGCACACCACTGGTGACTATTCAGATGTAGAACATCCACTAAAGCCACTGGAACACATATCTATGATCTTTGCAGAGAAATCTCCACAACAACAATTTGAAGGTAACACAACAATAAGTGCAGTCATAACCTTATGAGAGTTTTGCTCACAAAGTCTCAAACCATCACCTTCATCAGGCCCACAGGAACAGGATATTTCATATTGGATCCTAGAGACTAGCTCCTCCCTCCAAGATATATCAAAAGCTCTTTGTAACATAATAATGCAGACAATTGCACATCCTAAGGAGCTGCTTCTGAACTCCACATGGCAACCATCGATACATTCCCAAGTGCCTTACATGAGTAAAAAAAATGTGTAAGTTATGAGAACTTCTCTATACTTGCAATTTAAGTCAACCTGAAAAGAATTGCAAGGTGACCCAATACAACTGATATAGAGTCTTCAGATCCCACAAAATACCAGCAACCAGGAAAAAGGATCTAATCCTTAAGCACACAGAAATAACTGAGGAGCAGTTTAAACAATAGAGGATAGTCACATGTGGATATTTAGGAACTTCAAGAGCAACAGGTATGGTCATGACAAGCTACCATAACATCCCCTGATGACATCAGCTCCTGCCTCCAACATGCTGAGTTTCTGCCAAAAGACTGGGAGTAGCAGGAAGTGGGAACCATGATGTGGGCTAGCCAAACAAAACTAAACAGAGAAGGAGATAGCAAAGAAAGGGGAACATGGAAACAAAAAAAAATTAAAAAGAACCAAACAAGGAGAGAGGAAGAGAACAGGAAAACAACACAAAGAACTTCAAGAGTATGATCCCTTTAAGACAAAGTGGACTCCCCAGTCAGAATAAGAAGCCCTCAAAATAATCATTTTGAACATTTGTAAAGGAGAAACATCCAACAGAACTATGTCCTTGTTAAGCAAACCTCTGCTACAAATGGAACCTTTAGGAGTGTCATTTGAGCTGAAAGCTGATCACTCTAAAACTGTAACAGTACACTCTCAAATTTCTCTTTTCATTTGCTAAACACAAAGAAAGTACATATAATCTGTTAGAATCCATACCAAAGTCTGGTTTCCTGAGGTTCTGTTACTAACTGTAAAGGCACTTTGTAATCAAGTCGATGTTACAACCCTGTCATGAATTCTCCATGACAAATGCAAGAAGCTCAAGCAATTATTTGTCCAAAGTGCATTGAGATGAGTGAACCATACTTGACCAGAACACTTATTATGTTGATGAAAACAAGAGACAATCTCATGTTAGATCCCATGGGAAAGGGAAAGAAGGGATTGTTGCTGTACCCATCTTCAATGCTCTCCAGGTCCATGTCATCTAGAATCTTCCTCAATTGCCGCTCACAGACAGCACTTGTTTCCACAAATTGTTTTTGGTCCTCTGACAAGTCTGTATCTTCCATCAGATTTCGTGTGAACATGATGCCATACAGAGGGTTCTTAATCTCCTGCCTAATGTAGGCCAGCTCCTTGAGCTTTGCGAATGCCACCTTCTCCGTTGCTCGTTGTACTGTCAATGCCTGCATGCATTTTACATAAATCAGCAAACCACAAATTCACCCTATCCAGAAAAGTGGACAAATATTCAACTTAGAAGTAATATAACACAAGACCAACCTGAAGTAGCTCCACACTTGCAATTTGCAAGAAGCAAAAAACACCAGTGATGACCCCATCAGCATCAGTTCTCTTGTTGGCTGTGAGAAGGGCTTCAACATATTTGCCATGCCGGTCAAAGAAAGAAAATGGAAACTTCTCTGAATCCTGGCCATCCATAGCACTGTTGAGCAATATCATGAACTTGGTCATTGAATCCTGCCCCTTTAGCCGGCAGCACATCATTTGCATACCAAAAATCTCACCAACAAGAATCTTACCAAGCACCTGCATCAAAATTTACCAAAACTTATTGTCTGCTCAGAATTACAATCACTCAGATGGAACAACAAATCTATGAGATTGCAGAGGAAACTCCACAAAAATACTTCAAACATAACACAGCAGGAATCGGTGCAGTCATAACCTTATGAGTGTCACTCACAAAGTGTCTGACCATCACCTTCATCATTAATAGCAGTGACAAGCTGCCATGACTCCCAACTGACCACATCAGCTCCCAACAGTGGGTGTCGATAAGTATATCATAATCCACACAAAATTCAGGCAAGCCATTATACAAACATCAAATGGAGCAGCAATTCGCAAGACTCAAAAACAGAATTAATTGAGCTGCCACATGCAGAGGAACCTGACTATATGCAAGCTTATGTAATAAACCAGGACAGATCACAAATCTGTCGTACGTAACTAACAGGAAAAGCACATTAACTGAGAGACATAATGGTGACATTTAGCATAGCCTATAGTCATGTGCATATAGGCTGGCTAATGAACTGGTGCATTGAGTACATCACATGGATGCACTGCAGTGTATCATCAACCAACATTTGCATCAAAATGTAAAAGAACAGTGAACAGTACCTCCTCTCTTTTCCATCCAGTGAGCTTCTCCATAGATGCATTCCACTCTGAACAGTAACCATACTCATCAGAACCGAAAATAGGTGGGATCAAAGGATTTGGATTTTGCACTATTGCTTTGTAGTCCCCCTGAATGCGAGTGAACTTGTCAAAGACCAATTTTTGGCCCGTCACATCTTGTCCCACAAAACAAACACCCACCACATTCTCTGTCACATCCCTACTTGAGCATGCATTAACAATCAAAATCACAGCTCCTTTGTCCTTTTGTGATCCAAACGTCCTTAGTTTAATCTCCACATTTTGCTCTTCCTCACCTGCAAGAAACCAACAACCAACTTGCAATTAGATTACAGAAACATAGTTGATTTAGTCAAATTGAGGGAAAATGAAGAGTAAAAGGATTGGATCTTTCATGCTTGACTGAAAACCTCAACTGCACCTGGCTCAAAGAGGATGGCAGGAAATCACGAGTGTGAACAAGAGGAGATATATGAAATGCAACCAGGAATAAAAACTGTACCTTGCAAGGCAAGATAAAGCAGGCGCTCAACAACTTCCACTGAGTCCTCTAGAATCAAATCCTTGACAAGAGACCGGTTCATAGCTTCCCCAACTGGCAGCCCTGTCAATTCTGCAACTTTAGCATTCCAGCCATTTATAAAACCACTTGAATCCACAGCCAGAATTGGTGCTGTTGCTGTCTCAATCAACCTAACCATCTCATTTGCTACTGTGCTGAGCTCATCCATGCCCTGCAGCTTAAGATCATTTAGGCGTGCATGAATCATAGTCTTAGTATCACTGTCATCAATATCCTGGAAAGAGCCTCGCAATATCAGCTGGAGTGAATGGATAGCATCCATTTCCACATCCTCCCAAGGTAAACTCCGACGCTTTACAACCTCCAAAAAGGCCTTAAATGAGGATCGTGGGTGCATTTTCCGCCCATCATCCCTTTCATCTGGGTCATGCTTTGCTCCTCCCCACTTTATTTCCTTTGCTGTGTGAGACCTGAACCAGAAAAGAAAGTCCTTTGGTGTGATTTTTGCAGCTGCCATCCCACACACAGCATCCCCAAGCAAAGCAGCTTGTGGATAGCCTGCATCTGCCAAACTATCTGTACTAAGACCTGTAGAATCCTTGTGGTACTCGAGCAACCAGTCTGCAATGTCTTTAATCTGTGCCTCTGTTGGAGTAATCCCAAGAAGCCAATACCTTCTGCCATAATACAATGCAGCACCATCACACTTTACCAGATCCATGATGTTGGGTGACTGTGAAACAATACCAATGGGTGCATCACGAAGAAGCATGTCACAAAGCAAAGTTTGAGTCCTCAGGATGTGCTTCTCTCTCAGCTGGGCAGAAAGCTCTACTTCCATGTTCAGCTGGAGCCCAAATACCTGCATCAGAAACTCACAGGCAGACCGGAGAGGAAATGGCACAGTCCGTGGCGATGTGTGATGACAGACAACCAAGCCCCATAGTTTGCGACCTTTCTGTTGGTACCCTCGCCCATTGATATCTTCATCAGGGTCATTGATGATCACTGCCATAACAAGTGATGCAACAGAGCCCATATTGCCCATATACTGTGCATGACATCCATGAGGAGCTCGAAGAGTAGAGCCTGCCAGACTCAATGGCTGCCGCAGATCCTTGTCTTGAATAACCTTCACTGGAGGTGCACAGCAGTCACCAATCATCCGAACTCTGTTTTTCATGAATAAGAACCTGGAAGCCTGTGGAATATCTGTGGCTGGATAGTGTAGACCTAAGTAAGGCTCCAGATCAGACCTGCGAATCTCAGCAAGGACCTCCCCGTGCTCATCTTCATGAAACTTGTAAGCCATAACTCGATCATAACCTGTCAATTCTCGAACTTCTTCAACCACAGTGTCACAGAGGTGCCCTATGTCACCACCTGGAAGAGACTGCAGCCTTGAAATTGCCTTTGCTGCTAACTTGTGAGATTGCAGAGCTCCAGCTGACGACATTATCACATCATTTTCATGCACTGGCTCGAAATCAATGACTAAAGCCCCATCGATGCGGTGCATGATCGCGTAGAATGGCTTTCCCGAGCTGTGAGAGTGCACTGAGATAGGGTTTAGCATGCTTACATCCACTGCCATAGCCGCCTTCTGTAATGCCGCGGCACTGGAGGGAGTGAACAAAGACCTGGCATCTGTACCTATCCCAAGAACATCCTGCTGTCCCACGCTCGGCACAGCTTGCGGCATCAGATCCAGCATCTCCGGTGCATTTTCCGAGTAAGCCACCACAGTAAAACCACCATCCTCTACCGCCAGCATGCACCCGAAAGTTTGCGTGAGCCCCCCACGCTGCATCCGCTGCAGATACGCCGTCACCGCCTGTGGCGGCACGCTCTCGCCCGTCGACTTGCTGGCATGGACGGACTTGGAGTAGTCAAAGGAGTCCCCGGAGTCCCCAGACTCCTCATACACGGCTTGCAGCCTCGCATCTGCCGTCGTCTGCGCCACTCGTACGCTGTGCTTCGACTTGGCAGAACTGCCAGACGAATACGTCAATTTGGTATTCGACATCATGCATACTCTCTCTCTCTCTCTCTCTCTCTCTCTCTCTCTCTCTCTCTCTCTCTCTCTCTCCCTCCCTCTCTCCCCCTCCCCTCTCTCTTCCCCCCCTCTCCCCCCCCCCCCCCCTCCCCCCTCCCCTACTCCCCCGCCTCCCCTCTCCCCCGCCCCCCCTCCTCCCCTTCCTCCCCTCTCCCCCGGCCCCAACTCCCCTTCC
>Ga0116230_10000934_pt1 | contig 26714 bp, 17 predicted proteins | sample S1TSphfallax_3_FD_88678 | JGI IMG/M metagenome (GOLD analysis project Ga0116230, IMG submission 88678) | Host-associated microbial communities from peat moss isolated from Minnesota, USA - S1T2_Fd - Sphagnum fallax MG | ecosystem: Host-associated > Plants > Peat moss > Unclassified | place... | reverse complement strand
GTTTCGAGGCCGATGGAGGCCGGGTCGAAGCCATGGTTGGCGTCGCCGAAGACCTGCTTGAAGTAGTTGACGCCGACCAGCGTCTGGGCCAGGAAGTTGGGCGAGATGACCTTGTTGTAGACCAGCGAGAAATTATGCATGCGGCTGGGAGCGGCCTGAAAGTACGAAGGGAACGCGGAGCCCACGTATTCAGTCTGGTTGCCGGTGCCGCCGAAGTAGCGAATGGCGATGTTGTTCTTTTCGTTGAACTGATGATCCAGCTTGATGACGCCGTTGTAGCTGTTGGACAGGTTGATGCCCGCGCCCGCGAAATTATGCACGGTGGCGGGACCGGTGAGGCTGTTGGCGGGCCAGAAATAATTGATCATCGCCAGCGACAGGGGATTGACCTGGACGGCGTCTTTGGCCATGATGGCGGCAGTTTCCGAAACCCATGCGCCTGATGGCGCGGTTCCGGGCGCGGTCAGCGCTTCGCGATAATTCTGCTGCTCATAGTTCATGAAGAAGAAGGTGTGATTGCGGACGATGGGGCCGCCCAGCGAAAAGCCTTCCTGGTTGTTGCGCAGCTCCGAATTGGGCGTTCCGGGCGCGGTAAACCAGTTGTTGGCGGCAAAGGCTTCGTTGCGGTTGAAATAATAAACCGAGCCGTGGAAGTTGTTGGTGCCGGACTTGATCACCACGTTCAATGCGCCGCCAGAGTTGCGGCCCTCTTCGGCGTTGCTGCTGCTTTGCAGCGAAAATTCGTCGATGGCGTCGATGGGAAGCACGACGCCGGCGATGCCGGAGACGCCGCCCTGGTTGACGGCGTTGACGTTGTGCCACAGGTCGTTGTTGTCGGCGCCGTCAATTTTCCAGTCGATGCCGTTGAAGCGCGAACCGTTCAGCGATCCGTTGGCGTTTGCGCCGGGGTTGAATTTCAGGAGCTGGGTGAAGTCGCGGCCGTTGAGGGGGATGTCCAGGATTTGCTTGGAATCAATCAGGCTGGTTTCGGCCGAAGAGGCGGTTTCAATGGCCACGCTGGAGGCGGTGACTTCGACGGTTGTGGCCTGCTTGGCGACGTCCAGCTTCAGCGCGACGGTGGCGATTTTGCCGGCGTCGACCACGACGCCGGTAACGTGGATGGATTCAAAGCCGGGCTGGGTGACGGTGATGTCGTATTTGCCGAGCGGGAGATCCTGAAACACGAATTCGCCGGCGGAGGATGTGATGCCGGTGCGGGTGAGGCCAGTGTCGGGGCTGACCAGTTTGACGGCTGCTCCGGCCACGGCTGCGCCGGAAGCATCGGTTAAGGTTCCGCCCACGCCGCCGCGGAAAGTTTGCGCGACCAGAGACGATGCCGCGAGAAAGAAGAGGAAAAAGGTGATGTGAAGGGGGATTAGTTTTCGAATCATGAGCAACTCCTGTGTGCCTTATGTGGTTTAGCGGACACAACAGGGTGCCAAAAGACGAGTGAGAAAAAATAACGAAAGATGGGCAGACACGGCCCCACCAAAGCAGATAACTTCAAGGTTACGTTGGGTTTGTCGGCGGCGCAAGCAAAACTAAGCGCGTAATATTTCGGGTACTGGTGCGCTGCCGCAAAGCGGTGAAGATTGCCGCGGCTTCAACATGGTCGCGGCTCGGCAGAATTCGGCTTGAGCAGTGCCACATAGAAGGTGGAACCCAAGCCTGGGCGGCCTTCGGCCCAGATGCGGCCGCCGTAGCGCTCGACAATGCGCTGGCAGATGGCCAGGCCCAGGCCGGTGCCGGGGTAATCGTCTTTGTGCAGGCGCTTGAATAAGCCGAAAATGCGCTCGGAATATTTGGGCTCGAAACCGATGCCGTTGTCCTCAAACGCGACAATCCATTCCTTGTCGTTTCCGGTCACCGAAATTAGAATTTCGGGATGGCGGTCGGAGTGGCGGTATTTGAGCGAGTTGGAAATCAGGTTTTGAAAAACGTGGGTGATTTGGCGCGTTTCGCCCGCAACCAGCGGCAGCGGCGGGGCGGTGATGACGGCTTCGTTCTCTCGAATGCGCGAGCTGAGAACCGATTGGGCTTCTTCGAGCGCGGCGCTGAGATCGGCGGTTTCGCTGGACTCGGTCTGGGCCGGTTCAGTCTCCGATTGAACGGTGCGCGAGAAACTGAGCAGGTCGTTCAGCAGCGTTTCCATGCGCTTGACGCCCTGGCGGATGTAGCCTGCGTACACACCGATGTCGCCTTCCGCGCCGCCCAACTGCCTTAACAGCAGTTGCGAATAGATGTTGACCATGCGCAGCGGCTCCTGCAAGTCGTGGCTGGCCACGTAGGAGAATTCTTCCAACTGGCGGTGCGCCTTCAGCAGCGCGGTTTCGCTCAGCTTTTTGTCGTGAATATCGGTGCAGGTGCCGAACCAGCGGACCACGCGGCCCTGCTCATCCAGCACGGGATTGGCGCGGCCCAGAAACCAGCGGTATTGGCCGTCGTAACGGCGGCAGCGGTATTCAATTTCATAAGGCTGGCCGGTGGAGAGCGAACGCTTCCAGCGCTCCACGGCCAGCGGCAGGTCCTCGGGATGGATGATTTTTGATCCGCTGCCGTTGGTTTCGCTGTAAGAAAGGCCGGTATATTCAAACCACTGCCTATTGAAAAGATCTTCGTAGCCGTTGGGCTGGGCGGACCAGACTAATTGCGGCAGCGCGTCGAACAACTGGCGGAATTGCCTTTCGCTTTTGCGCAGCACTTCCTCGGCTTCCTTGCGCTCGGTGACGTCGCGGGTTGCGCCGGCAATCGCCTCCACCTCGCCGCTTTCGCCGATGACGGGCTCATAAAGATATTCGTATTCGCGCACTTCGCCGGTCTTCAGGCGAAAGGCGGTTTGATCGCGCACGCCGCTGCGCGTTTGAATCACCTGATCAATCTGGCTCTGAATGCGGCCGGCCAGATCGCTGGGATAACCCAATTCGGCTGGCGTCCGGCCGACGGTGTCTTGCAGGGAGCGCTGGGACACTTCGCATAGTTTCTTGTTGGCATAGGTGAAGCGGCCCTGCAGGTCAAACGTGTAGGTGAGGTCGGGGCTGTTGGAAAGGGCGGTGTCAAAGGTGTGCCATTGCTGCAGCAGGCGTTCTTCGGCCCGTTTGCGTTCGGTGATGTCGTGGCCTTCGGGCACAATCATGACGACATCGCCCTGCTGGTTGCGGATGGGGAAGAAGGATAAATCAATCACGCGGCAGGCGCTGCTGGCGCCTCCGGCCTCAAAGCGCACAAACTCTCCGGCGGCGGCGCGCACTATTGCCTGGCGCACGTTTTCCTTGGTTTGCGGGCCTTCCCGGAACCAGGGACCTTCCCAAAAGGGCGTGCCGCGGAGTTCCTGGATGGTGTTGCCGGCGAATTCCAGCGCGGCGCGGTTGGTCTCCAGTATTGCGCCGTCGGCGGAGAGCAGGGCAATGTACTGATGGGTCCCATCGAAAATGGCGCGCAGGCGGGCCAGGCTTTCTCCCAGATCGGCCTGCGCCTGTTTCTGCGCGGTGATATCGATGTTGACGCCGATCATGCGCTCCGGCGCGCCGGAGGCGTCATAGAAGATCTGGGCGCGGCCGCGCATCCAGCGCAGTTCGCCGCTGGGCCGCCGCGCGCGGAAATCATAGACGCATTCGCTTTGCTGGCGGGCGATGGCCTGCAGGATCATGTCCCTGAAGTTCTCAAAATCTTGCGGCTCCAGCAGGCTGCGCCAGAAGGCGACGCTTTCGTCCACGGGACCGTCGGGAAGCCCATAGAGCGTTTGCAGTTCCGGCGTCCAGACTATGCGTTCGTCCTTCATGAAGCATTCGAAAGTGCCGATGCGGGCGGCGCGCTGGGCCAGGCGGAGGCGCTGCTCGCTGGCCCTGAGTTCGCTGGCGATGCGCGAGCGCTCCACCGATTCCCAGCAGCGATTGACCACGGAACGCACCAGCGCCACTTCCTCCGGACGCCAGTTCCGGGGCTTGGCGCAGTCGGTCACGGTGATGGAGGAAACCAGCCGGCCGTTCTTGTGCAGAGGCGCGGAGACCAGGGCGCGGATGTGCAAGGCGCGATAGGTCTCGATGGTTTCAGCCGTGCGGTCGTCGGTTTCGGAATCGCGCACAATATAGGGCAAGTCCGCCATCAGAAGGCGGGTGCCGTCCGGCCCGAACGATGCCAGTTTGTAAAGCCCGTCTTCCACCGAGGGCGCACCGGGGCGGACGTACTGCATGCTGATGCGGGCGAATTCCTGATCGGCGTAATAGGTTCCGTAGCTGCAGCGGTCCACGTCCAGTTCCTGCGCCAGCATGCGGGCGGTGAGGGAGACAATTTCGTCGGGGTCCGCCAGGTTGCGGGTGGCATCATCCAGGCGCACCAGAAAGGCGTCGAACTCGTTTTGCTTCGGTTCTTCGAGCGAATGCAGGATATAGGCGATGCGGCCGCCCTCGCCGGGAATGGGGGTGTTCTGGGCGTTTGCTAGTTTGTCGGGCGATTGCGTGGCCAGCACGCGGCTGAGCGAGGCCAGCATCTGGACGCTGGACGGGCCGGAGAAGACTTCAGCCACGCTTTTGCCGGCCAGATCTTCGCGGCGCTGGGACATGATCCGCAGATAGGCGTTGCTGGCGGCCAGAATGGTGAATGCGGGTTCATCAGCCTGAATCAGCAATTGCGGCAGCGGCGAGAATTCGAAGATTGCGCCCAAGGCAAGGTCCGGTTCAAGATGGGTTTCCGTCCGGTATCCAGTCAATGTGTCCCCTATTAAGTTCCAGGTTTGACGCAGCGATTGCTGTTTTATTTCATCCAGTACAATTCACAGGCAAGTTAATTCGGTGCGGCTCTCCGGCTGCGGTCGATTTTCCGCTTTGCAGGGGCGTCTTGTCAATGGCCAGATTTACGGCGCGAAATAGCCGACGGCATCCACCACCAGTTGCGTGGGATTGGTGGCAAAGGCGTCGATTGCGCCGTCCACCATGGGCACAATGGCCAGGTTGGAGGTGATGGCGCCATCGCTGGCGTTCAGCGTGGCGACCACCGGCTGGGTTTGGCCGTCGGCCCAAAGCGTGAGATAGCCGAGCGTACTCACCGGGATCACCGTGGCATTGACGACGACGGCGCTGGCGTCGGAAGGGATGCTGCATACTCCGCCGACCATGACCGTGAGCGTGCCGGTGAAGGGCTGTTCGGTGCCGACGGTGCGGGTGTCCAGAATGCGGCACGGCTGCACGGTGTAGAAATGCAGGCCGGAGGAGGTGGCGGCGGCGAAGTAGCCGTTGATGTCGATAATGGCCTGGGTGTTGTTCGAAACGGACATCTCGATGTCGCCGCTGGTGCCTGCGGGCAGCAGGGCGGCGTTGGAGGTGACTGCGCCGGTGGGTGCGTTCAGGCTGGCGACCGTGGGCTGCGATTCGCCGGCGGGCCACAGCGTCAAGTAGCCTAATTCGCCGGTTAGCGGGACGGCGGCCACGTTGATGGAATAGGCTTGCGCTTCCGATGGCACGCTGCAGGAGGATTGCTGGATGGGAAAATCGCGCTGCTGGGAGGCGGTGAGGAATGGGCCGCCCAGAGCGCCGTCGGCGTTGCGGGTGTCCAGCACGCGGCAGGGACTCAGGGCGTAATAGTTCAGGCCGGTGCTGGAGGAGGAAGGAACGAAGTAGCCGTTGATGTCCAGGACCAGATCTGTGTCGTTGGTGGCGTAGAAGCTGGCTGCGCCGCTGGTGCCGGCGGGGACGATGGCGGCGGTGGATTTGATGCGGCCGTCCGAGTTAATGGTGGAGACGTAAGGCTGCTGCTGGCCGGTGGCCCAGGCGGTGAGATAGCCGAGTTCGCCGTGCGGGACCACGGCCACGTTCAGCGAGTAAGCGGCGGCGGTGGCGGGGATGTTGCAGGCGGAGGAGGGGATGGTGAAGGAGCGGGTGGAACCGCCGGAGATGAACGGTCCGCCGAAGTCTCCGTTGGCATTGCGGGTGTCGGCTACGCGGCAGGGGGTGACGGGGACGAAGTTGAGGGGGGAGGTAGAGAGGGATTGCTCGGACACGTATAAGTAGTTGCCCGCGATGTTGATGTTTCCAACCTGTTCCGTGGAATTCGCCGAAGCGGTGTACTGAATGCTGGCGGAGCCGGTGCCGGACTGGGTAGAGACCGTTAGCCAAGGCGCGCTGCTCTGAACGGACCAGGGACAGGAACTTTGCGTCGTCAAATCGACGGTCCCGGTTCCGCCACTCAACGGCAATTCGGCGCTGGAGGAGGAGATGGCATACGTGCAGGTGGAAGGGGCCTGGACGACGGTGACGGTTTGGTTTCCAATTACGATGGTTTGGGAGCGCTGCGTGCCGGTGCTGTTGATGGAACCATAGAGAAGCACCGTCACAGTTCCGTTGCCAATCGTCGGTTCGGTGTTGAGAAGGTTGAACCAAGAGGCGGGGGCAGTCACCGGGATCCAACTGCAGTTGCTGGTGACCGCAAATGACCAGCTACTCTCAATATACGACCCGGCTCCAGGAATGTAAATAGTGGCCGGCGATACGGCATATGTGCAGGCCGGAATGGAGGAAGGTGTGGCAACGGTGTTCACTGCGAAACTGGACAGCAAGTCCGGCGCGCTGTCTGCCTGAGTGATGGCGAAGAGCTTGGTTTCCGCGGCGTTCCAGAACAGATATCTCCCATCGCTTATATAGCTGGTTCCGCCGGCAGTAAAGGCCGGCATCGCCTCCTGGCTTTTCAGTTGCAGACCATTGTCGCTATAAATTTGGAGTTGCGTGTTCGCGGAGGCTATTTTGTCCGGGGGTAAGCCGGTGAGAACCGCCGTCTGCTGCTGAACGTGTGAGTCGGCTGCCCAGGCAACGGCTGTGGCGGCTGACAGCGCGCCGTCCGGCTGCAAATCCTGCGCGGCGATATTGGAGGTGAAATACGCGCTGCCGGCGCTGTCGATGAGGCGCGTTCCATCCTCGCTCAGCCAGAATGTTCCGTCGATATCGATTCCGGCTGCTTCGCCGCTGACCGCCGCGGCGGGACCATTGCTGATGTCGAACCTGGTGACACCGTAACCGCTTGTTCCCACATAAAGGGAATTGCCATCTGCGGAGAGCCGCGGGACATTTCCGGCGACATAGGGCGAGGGGAATGTGGTCAGTGTGCCGGTGGAGATTTGCACGGATTCGGCACTGTAGTAACTGCTCGAAAAAACGTAAGCGTAGCCGTTGCCGGCCAGCAGGATTCCGGCGGTGTTCATGTTGGTGGTGATGACCTTGGAAACCGACAATGCCGAAAGATCCACGTAAAACATAGAGCCGTTCCCGCCCACGGCGGCGAATAAACCGTCCGGCCGCACCGAAACGCTCAGCGGCGTCCCGGGCAGCGGCACAATCTGGTCGGCATAAGAGATCGGGTCGTAGATATGCAGTTCATTGGGAGACGCCGACACCATCACGATTTTGTCCATGGGCTTGTCATAGTCGGCAGCTACCGGATTGATGCTGAGCGGGTTCACGCTGGAGGCAGCGCCCGCCGCATCCTGGGTGACGGAAAATGTGCTGGAGCCGAGGGTAATGGTTCCCGAACGCGACGCGGAAGTCAGATTAGGCCGCACCAGGTAAGTCAGCGCGGTGTTGCCGGAGCCGTAATAGCCGGAGGTCAGCGCGATCCAAGACACATTGCTGACGGCGGTAAACGCGCAGTCTTCGCCGGAAAGAATCTGGGTGGTGGCATAGGAACCGGCGGCAATGGCTCCGGCTGAACCGGCCGCGAAAGTGGAGTTGCAGGAATTGGCATTCTGGAGGTTGATGGTGTCGATGGCGAAATCCATCGTGAGTCCAGCGGTGGAGTCAGCCTGCGTCACCACAAACATTTTCGTGGAGGACGAGTTATAGAAGACATAGCGGCCGTGGGCTGCATAGGTGGAAGCACCCACTGTGAACGGTGTCGTTTGAAAGACTCCGGTCGGGTTGTAGGCCGAGTCAAAAAGATCCACTTGGGTGTCGGCGTTGGCCGTGCTGGCTGTCGGAATAGCGGCTATCTGGTTCAGCGCGGAGGAAGAAGCCAGCGCTTGAGCGGAAACCGATGACCCAAGGAGTCCCAGGTAGAGCATATCCTGCGACGTGTTGGACGACGATGCAAAAACGCTTCCGCAGCCGGTATAAATTTTGCTGTTGTCCGGAGACAGCCAGAGAGGAGCGCAAGCTTGGACAGACAGGTTGACCGGGCCGCTGCCGAAGCCCACCGTTGCGCCGGAAACGTTGGAGCGCGTCAGACTTCCGTTCGAAACGTAATAGATGGCACTGACAGCAGGGTCAAACACCCCTCCGGAGGAGTACTGGAAGTTTGAGGGCGTCGTGACCTGCCCGTTCGAAATCTGGATGGATGTGACGCTGCCTTCGTAAGTGGGAAAAAGGTAAATGTAGCCGGCACCTAAAATAGCCGCGTTGCCGCTGACCGGCACATTGGTGAACGTTTGGACGGATGCGTTTTGCAAGCTCACATACGAGACCGAATCCACCAGCGCCACCGCCGCATAAAGCCCATCCGCGCTTAGGGAGAGATTAGCCGGCGCTTCGGGCAAGCTGACGGTCTGATCCGCATGCGCTACCGGGTCATAAATGTGCAATTGGTTGGGATTGCCGGAAATGAAAATGATTCGGTCCAGCGCGCTGCTGTAGGCTGCCCCGTTGGGCCGGAAGGAGAGTCCGGTGGTTTGGGAACTCAGAATAGCCGGAAATAGCGTAAAAAGAAGGAAGGCGAGGCGTTTGATTGGCAAGCAAAACTAGGTTCGCTTACGATGCTTATTCTTCGCAAGTACTGGTAGTAGGGCTTATATTAGGGCGCGAAATAGCCGGAAACGTCCACAATTAAGTGTGTGGAGTTGGAAGCAAACGCGTCGATGATGCCGTCCGCCATCGGCACAATGGCCATGTTGGAAGTGATGGCACCGTCGCTGGCGTTGAGGGTGGCGACTACGGGCTGTGTTTGGCCGTCGGCCCAGAGGGTGAGATAACCGAGCGGACCGGACGGGACGACGGTGGCGTTGACAACGACGGCGCTGGCGTTGGACGGGATGCCGCAGAAGCCGCCCATCATAACCGTGAGCGTGCCGGTGAAAGGCTGTCCGGTTCCCACCGTGCGCGTGTCCAGGGCTCGGCAGGGCGTCACCGCGTAGAAGTGCAGGCCGGAGGAGGTGGCGGGGGCGAAGTAGCCGTTGATGTCGATAATGGCCTGCGTGTTGTTGGAGGCCAGCATTGCGATGTCGCCGCTGGTGCCGGCGGGCAGCAGGGCGGCGTTGGAGGTGACTGCGCCGGTGGGTGCGTTCAGGCTGGCGACCGTGGGCTGCGATTCGCCGGCGGGCCACAGCGTCAAGTAGCCTAATTCGCCGGTTAGCGGAACGGCGGCGATGTTTATGGAATAAGCCTGCGCTTGGGACGGCACGCTGCAGGACGATAGCTGGACGGGGAAATCGCGTTCCTGCGATGCGGTCAGGAATGGGCCGCCCAGAGCGCCGTCGGCGTTGCGAGTGTCGGCGACGCGGCAGGGACTCAGGGCGTAATAGTTCAGGCCGGTGCTGGAGGAGGAAGGAACGAAGTAGCCGTTGATGTCGAGGACCAGATCGGTGTCGTTGGAGGCGTAGAAGCTGGCTGCGCCGCTGGTGCCTGCGGGGACGATGGCGGCGGTGGATTTGATGCGGCCGTCTTGCGAGTTGAGGGTGGAGGCGTCAGGCTGCTGCTGGCCCGCAGCGTAGGCGGTGAGATAGCCGAGCGGTCCGTGCGGGACAACGGCCACGTTCAGCGAGTAAGCGGCGGCGGTGGACGGGATGTTGCAGGCGGAGGAGGGGATGGTGAAGGAGCGGGTGGAACCGCCCGCGATGAACGGGCCGCCGAATGCGCCGGTGGCGTTGCGGGTGTCGGCGACGCGGCAGGGGGCGACGGGGACGAAGTTGAGGGGGGCGGGGGGCGTTGCGGCGACGGTTATTATTGGAATGTCGAGTTGAAAGTTTTCCTGGATTGTCTGATTGGAGTAGTACACGACCAGCAGCCAAGTTGAAGGAGTGGTGCCAGCGGCAGCTTGCAGCGTGATGCTGCAACTTGCGCCGGGGGCCAAGCTAGAGATGCCATTGCACGAGTTGGATACGGTGGTGATTGTGGGAGATGTCGAGTAGTAGAAGAAGGGGAAAAAACCCACGCTGGCACCGCCGGTATTCAGAAATGTAATGGTCTGCGGCGTGCTGGCGGCACCGGAGGCCGGCAAGGTGAAAGTGATTTGCGACTGGGAAGGGGTCAAAATGCCCGGCAGGGTAGCTGTTCCGGTCACCGCAGCCGTCAGTGGTTGGGCGTTATTGCTGTTGATCACCATGGTCGCGTTCAGAACGCCAGCCGCCACAGGCTCGAATAGCACGTCCATAGAGCAATAGCTCTCAGGGCCGATGGTGCCAGAGCAATTGGATCCCAGCGTGTCGACGGTGAAGCTCGCCGCTCCGGGTCCAGTGAACGTTATGCTGGAAACCTGAAGAGTGGCAATACCCGGATTGTAAATATTGAGCCACTGGTTCCCGCCGAATCCCCCAACATATCCTGACCCAAAGCTGAGCAGCCCTGAAAAACTTGAGGTGTTCCCCTCCGAGGTTTCTAAGATCGCTTGCGGATAAATTAGCGACAGTGCTGCCTGCTGCGTGGAATTCGCCACGTTGCCCATATTGCCGGTGACCGTCAGCGTCCCGGTTTGCGATGAACTGGAGGCGTTATAGGCCACCACTGTCCGGCAACTGCTTCCCACCGCCAGGGTGATGGCGCTGCCGCAGGGAAGCGTAGCGGATGTCTGCAAAGTGAACGGCCCGGACACGGTAATGGGGCCTAGGGCCAACGGCTGGTTGCCAACACTTAGCAGTGATTCAACCAGGGATGGATTTGGGCCTGAGCCGGGGGCAGTAAACGGCAGAGCGGGCGATTCGAAGTTGAATTCGTAAAGGCCGTTAGCATCGGAGATGGTGGCGAACAGGTTGCCCATGGAATCGACAGTGAAGCTGTCGAGCTCAGAGAATACAATTTGGACTGTGTTCGTGAGTTCTCCCGTTTCAAGCCCATTTAATTGCGCAGTCCCGGCGACCGTTGAGATAATTCCAGTGCTGGCATCGATCTTTCTGATAACCAAATTCTCCGTGGCCAAATAGAGATTCCCTACCGCGTCCGTTGCCAGGGATGCACACTGCGCCACTTCCGCCGCGCTAGCTGGCCCTCCGTCGCCCGTGTTCGTCGTGGTATCGTTGCCGGCGATTGTGGTGATAATCTGCGTGCTGGCGTCTACCTTCCGAATTCGGCCCCGCCACTCTGAAATGTAGAGGTTGCCCGCTGGATCTACTGTAACCGCTAGTACTGGGCCTGAAAGGGCAGCGTCCACGGCGGGGCCACCGTCCCCTTGCACGGTGCCTGAGCCGGCAATTGTTGCCAAAACTCCAGTGGTCCGGTCAAACCGCTGAACTGTCGGCGATTGCGACGACTGTCCGATTGCGTATAGGTTGCCATAGATATCGACTGCGGATAATGATGCAATCGCGTTTGTGACAAGAGTGGTGACACCTGTATCGGCATCGATTTCTTCAATGCCCTGGGTATCGGCATAGTAGACATTTCCCGCGCCATCCACGCCGACCAGGCCGCGCAATCCGTCCACTACGGGACTGGAAACAATGGTCTGAGGAGTGGTGGCACCCGGTGCCAGCTTCATCAATTGCTGATAATACGTTCCAGACAAAAAGAAAATGTTTCCGCTGCCGTCCACCGCGACCGAATGCACAGCCCCGTATGCGGCAGGCGCGTAGAGAAGCTTGCTGGTTCCTGGATTGAATTGAAGCATGGGCCCAAGGCCGGTTCCATGCACCATGACCTTGCCCAGAATGGTCCCCGAGGCGCTTTTCACGATCACCACATCGCTTCGCGAGCCAGGCAAAGTGGGACGGAATGTCACTGCCAGTTGACATCCGCCCGAAGCGGGCACACAGCTTCCCGCTGAAAAATCCGTGCCGTAGTGGAAGCTGAAGGTGACCCCCGCTTGCAGCTGCGCTATGGTCAGCGAAATGGCGACGGAATTCGAAACAGGCGACCCCACGGCTTGCGAACCAAATTCGGTAGAGGGAAGCGCGGCAGCGGGCGAGGCATGAAGAATCGCGAAAAGAAGTAAAGCGAGGCGGTTGCTTGGCAAGCAAAACTAGGTTCGCTTACGATGCTTCTCCCTGGCAAGTACTGGTAGTAGGGCTTATGGGAACTGCACTTCCGCAGGACCAGACTCCGCGCTTTCGTTGCCCTTCTTGTCAATCGCGCTGATCTTATAGCTGTAGCTCTTGCCATGTTCCACGGCATGATCCGTGTAAGTGGGCAGCGTGACCAGATCGCCCAGCCGCTGGAATGGGCCGTTGTCCACCGAGCGGAAAAGGTAATAGCCTTGCAAATCGGATTCGGTGTCGCGCTGCCAGGCCAGGTCGATGGAATCGGGGCCAATCTGGGCAGTGAGTCCGGCGGGCACGGCGGGGGCGTAGGTGTCGGGGAAATTTGCCGGAATCGGTTCGGACGGCGCGCTCTCGGCGTTGTTTTTTTTGCCGGTGACGATGTAATGATATTCGGTGTCGTAGCCGGCGGAGACGTCCACATACTTGTCTTCGTTGACGCTGGCGATTTCCATGGGCTGCTTGTCGTTCGGGCCCTGGCGCTGCACAATGTATTGGGTGGCTGCCGTGGGCGCCCAGGTGAGCACGATGCCGGCGCCGGAGCCAGCGGCGTGAACCACCGGCTTTTCCAGCGGCGGTATCACTTCCAGCACGGCCTTGTTGGACCAGCCGGAAAAGTGGCCGTTCTTCTTCATGGCGGTGCGGACAAAAACGGCGATGCGCTGGCCGGCATAATCGGCCACATCCAGCGAATAGGCGATGGGTTTGGGCTGCGGGTCTTCCTTGTCGCTGGGCGGCGGCGCTTCTATTTCAATGGATTTGTCGGCGTCGGGCGGCTGGTCTGCGGGGCCCACGCGCAGGTCAATATGGCTGAACTTGGTGATGGCCACGCTGTCCAAAGTGCGCGGGGGCGTGTTGAAGCTGGCGATAATTTTGTCGCCGCGTTCCGTCACCGCCAAGTCCGTGATGACGGTGGGAATTTCCGGCGATGGCGGCTGCACCGGGCCCACGTAGCCGCAACTGGCCAGCAGAACGAAAGGGACGCAGAAAGCCAGCCTGAAATGCACGTTAAAGAATGTACCTGCTCAGGTCCTGGTCCTTCACAATCTCGGAAAGCTGTTTCTGAACATAGGCGGCGTCGATGCGCACCGTTTTCTTTTTCAGATCCGGGCCTTCAAACGAAATTTCTTCGAGCAGCTTTTCCATGATCGTGTGCAAACGGCGCGCGCCGATGTTTTCCGAAGACTGGTTCACCTGCGCGGCAATCTTGGCAATTTCGATGATGGCGTCGTCAGTGAAGCTGAGCTTGATGCCTTCGGTGTCCAGCAGCGCGGTGTATTGCTTCACCAGCGCGGATTTGGGCTCTTTCAGGATGCGGATGAAATCGGCTTCCGACAGCGATTTCAGCTCCACGCGAATGGGGAAGCGGCCCTGCAGTTCGGGGATGAGGTCGGACGGTTTCGAAACATGGAACGCGCCGGCCGCCACGAATAAAATATGATCGGTCCGCACAAAGCCGTGGCGCGTGTTGACGGTGGTGCCTTCGACAATGGGCAGAATGTCGCGCTGGACGCCTTCGCGGCTGACGTCGGGGCCATGGCCGCCTTCGCGTCCGGCGATTTTGTCGATTTCGTCCAGAAAGATGATGCCGTTGCGCTCCACTTTTTCCAGCGCCACGCGCGTCACCTGGTCCATGTCGATCAGCTTTTGCTCTTCTTCCTGAATCAGGTATTCCAGGGCGTCGGAAACGCGCATGTTGCGCTTCTTGGTGCGCGGGCCGAACAGGCCGGGGATAACATCTTTCAAATTGATGTCCATCTCTTCCAGGTTGCCGTTGGTGGAGACTTCAAATGTCGGGCCGCGTTCCTTTACGTCCACTTCCACCATGCGGTCGTCCAGCTTGCCGGCGCGCAGTTTTTCGCGCAGCTTTTCGCGCGTGCGGTCGACGCTTTCCTGCGCTTCGGGCGGAGGCGGCATCAGCAGGTCCAGCAGCTTGTCTTCGGCCAGTTGCTCGGCTTTGTCGGCCACCTGATCCAGCCGCTCTTCGCGCACCATGTCGATGGCGACGTCCACTAAATCGCGGATCATGGATTCCACATCGCGTCCCACATAGCCGACTTCGGTGAATTTGCTGGCTTCCACTTTCAGGAACGGCGAGTTGGCGAGCTTGGCCAGGCGGCGCGCGATTTCGGTTTTGCCGACGCCGGTGGGGCCAATCATGAGGATGTTTTTGGGCATCACCTCTTCCGCCATTTCGGGCTCCAGTTTCTGGCGGCGCACGCGGTTGCGCAGGGCGATGGCGACGGATTTCTTGGCGTCCGCCTGGCCGACGACGTGCTTGTCGAGTTCGGCGACAATTTCACGCGGCGTCAGTTCGTCCAGCAGCGGCGTTTCCTCAGTGGATTGTTGCGGCAGGTAAATCACCATTAACCTAATTCCTCAATCGCCACGTTTTCGTTGGTGTAAATGCAGGTGTCACTGGCGATTTTCATGGCTTTTTCAACAATTTCGCGCGCGCCCAAATTGGTGTTTTCAAGCAGCGCGATGGCGGCCGACTTGGCGAAGGCGCCGCCGGAACCAATAGCGGCAATGGGGGCATCTGGTTCTATGACGTCGCCGGTGCCGCTCACGATATACATATTATTGGCGTCGGCCACCAGCAGCAGCGCTTCCAGGTGGCGCAGCATGCGGTCGGTGCGCCAGTCCTTGGCCAGTTCGACAACGGAGCGGGCCAGATTTCCGCTATGCTGTTCCAGCTTGGACTCGAAACGCGCGAAGAGAGCAAAGGCGTCGGCGGTGCTGCCCGCGAAACCGGAGATGATCTGGTTGTTGTACAGGCGGCGCAGTTTCTTGGCGCCGGATTTCAGAACTTCACTGCCCATGGTGACCTGGCCATCGCCAGCCAGCACCATTTTGCCGTTTCGCCGAACGCAGAGGATTGTCGTCGAACGGATTTTCTTGTGCATGACTTAAGCTTTCATTTCAGCATAGGGGAGTGAAACGGAACGCAAGATGGTTTAGAACAGGTACAGTTAGGATCAGATATGAGCATCGGTATCATGCCGGAGACCGAGCGAATGGTAAGGGAAGAATTGACCAAAGGCCACTTCCGTTCTGTTGATGAACTGATCATCAAAGGTGTTCAGGCTTGGCACAAGCGATCCTCAATAGCGACTCGAAACAGCGTAACGGGCGTGGACAAAGCACAAGCATTTATCGCCTGGGCCAAAGGGCATGCCGCGACGCCTCCATTATCGGACGAGGCCATCAGCCGCGCCAGTCTGAATCCTGATCGCTGGTAAGCTTGGCTTCGCTTGTTGACACGAACATCTTGCCGCGGGCGGCTCAGCCTACGCATCCGATGCATGAGTCGGCTGTTCTGGCAATAGCGAGTCTCCTCGCCAAGGGCAAAAAACTTTACCTGTCTATTCAGAACATAGCCGAATTCTGGAACGTGGCAACCCGTCCCGCCGCGCAAAACGGGCTGGGCCTCAGCCATGAAGAAGCGAGCGAAGAGATCAGTCGGCTGGAGCGGTGTTAAGGTGCATGACACAAGGCTCGTTTCGCTGATGATGGTGCTTGGCATTACCAGAATCATCACGTTTAACGTGCAGGACTTCCAGCGTTTTGACGGGATTGAGGCTATACATCCGGATAACGTTCGGTGAACCTGTTACATTCCGGTGATCTAACCTAGTAGCTAAGCCTGGATGTCAACCGCAGCCCTGCAGCCGCCCCTCGTTGAGGACCTTTACCGCACTCTGGAAGAGAAGGTGCGGACGCTGCGCCCGAAGGACGATTTGAGCGCGCTGGACCGCGCCTATCGCTTTGCGCTGGCCATGCATGGCGACCAGAAGCGCAAGTCGGGCGAGCCTTACATTACTCATCCCATTCGCGTGGCGCTGATTCTGGCGGAAATGCAAATGGACATGGTCTGCCTGCAAACCGGCCTGCTGCATGACATTCTGGAAGACACCTCCGCCAGTATGGATGATCTGCGGTCGCGCTTTGGCGAAGATGTCGCCCGTTGCGTGGACGGCGTCACCAAGCTGACCAAAATCAGTTTTGCCAACCGCGAAGACCGGCAAGCGGAAAGCCTGCGCAAGATGCTGCTGGCCATGACCACCGATATCCGCGTCATCATCGTGAAACTGGCCGACCGGCTGCACAACATGCGCACCATCGGGTCGCTTTCGCGCGACCGCCAGGAAGCCATTGCCCAGGAAACCATCGATATCTACGCGCCCATCGCCCACCGCCTGGGCATGGGCAAAGTGCGCGGCGAACTGGAAGACCTGGCGTTCAAGACGCTGCAGCCCGACGCCGCAGCCGACCTGATGCGCGAGATTGACAACAAGCGCGGCCAGTATGAAGAGCTGCTGGACAAGCTGCGCCACCAGATTGAAGACAAGCTGAAGCAGGAAGACGTTCCCGCGCGCGTCAACGGGCGCGTGAAGCGCGCTTATTCGGTTTATCTGAAGCTGAAGCGCCAGCGCATCACGCTGGACCAGGTTTATGACGTGCTGGCCGTGCGCATCATCACCGATTCGGTGAAGAACTGTTACGCGGCGCTGGGCGTGATTCACAACGAATGGCATCCCATTCCCGGCCGCATCAAGGATTTTATTGCCATGCCGCGGCCGAACCTGTATCAATCGCTGCATACGTCGGTGATCGGCCCGGATGGCGTTTCGTTTGAGGTGCAGATTCGCACCGAAGAGATGCACCGCATTGCGGAAGAAGGCATCGCGGCGCACTGGAAATACAAGGAAGGCACGAAAGCGCCGGATGATGACGACCAGCGCATTGCCTGGCTGCGGCAGTTGGTCGAATGGCAGCGGGAGATGTCGGATTCGGGAGATTTTCTTTCGACCCTGAAAGTAGACCTCTATTCGGAAGAGGTCTACACGTTCACGCCGCGCGGGCGCGTGATTGTGCTGCCGCGCGAAGCCACGCCCATCGATTTCGCCTACGCCATTCACAGCGATGTCGGCAATACCTGCGTGGGCGCCCGCGTGAACGGCTCCATCAAGCCGTTGAAAACCACGCTGCGCAACGGCGACGTGGTGGAGATTCTGACCCAGGCCAACCATCAGCCCAGCCGCGACTGGCTGGCGGTGGTGAAGACGTCGCGCGCCCGCAATAAAATTCGCCATGTCATCAACACGGTGGAGCGGGCCAAAGCCGTCGAAATTGGCCAGAAATCGCTCGAAAAAGAAGCGCGGCGCATGGGCGTCAGCCTGGGCCGCATTTCGAGCGACGACTTGGCGAACGTGGCTTCCGAATATGGCGTCAGCAAGACCGAAGATCTGTACGCGGCGCTGGGGTTCGGCAAATTTTCCGCGCGCCAGGTGCTGCAAAAAGTTGCGCCGGATGAAATGGAGACGCCCGTGCCCGCGCCGGTTCCGGAGCAGCGCGTGCAGCCCGGTTTTCCCGGATCGTCACCGTTTGGCGACGGCGACCTCACCATTCATGTCAAAGGCGCGGACGACGTGCTGGTCTACCGCGCCAAGTGCTGCAACCCGGTGCGCGGCGAACAAATTGTTGGCTACATCACGCGCGGCAAAGGCGTGGCGGTGCATTCGGCGCTCTGCCCGAACGTGCAGAAATTGATGTATGAAGCCGAGCGCAAGATCACGGTGGAATGGGCGCGCTCGGCCAGCGAACCGTTGCCTGTCAAGGTGGTGATTTACACCGATGACCGGCCTGGCATTCTGCACCAGCTTACGTCGATTTTGAGCGCGGAAACCAGCAACATCCGGACGCTGGAAGCGCGCGGCGACGAAAACCGCAGCGACGACAGCGCCGTGATCGATATCACCATCGACATTCGCGACAAGAAGCAACTGGAGCGCGTCATCAACGCTTTTCGGCGCATTCCGGGCGTGCGCGACATCGAAAGAATGCAGAGCACTTAATTGTCTGATCCAGAACACATCGCCATTTCAAAATCCAGCGGCATCAAGATCGACTGGCGGGACAACCACCACAGCGATTATTCGCTCGCCTATTTGCGCGATGAATGCCCCTGCGCCACCTGCACAGGCGCGCATGGAACCGAGCCGCAGAAGTCGAATTATTCGGCGCCCGCGAATCCGTTTCAGATGTTCAAGCCGGCTCTAAAAATGGACGCGGTGGAAGAGGTGGGCAGTTATGCCATCCGCATCCATTGGAACGACGGGCATAGCACCGGAATATATTCCTTCGATCATTTGCGTAAAATTTGTCCTTGCGAGGAATGTAAGGGTTTGGCCTAAGTAATCCGGGCATGCGGTCGATAAAAGGATATCGGCATGTATAAAACTCCTGTCCACTTAGTGATGGTGGACAATAACGAAGCGGAATGCACTACTGTCAGATCTTTGCTGCAGGCAGCTTGTCCGGATATATTCGTCGTGACATGGGCGGCGAATTACGAGCAAGGGCTGGACGCAATGCTGGGGGCCGCGTGCGATGTGTGCCTGATTGGCGCCCTTAGCGGCGAGCGCAGCGGCTTGGACCTGCTGGCGGAGGCGACGGTCAAAGCAAGCCATATCCCGGTGATCCTGATGACCAGCGACGGCGGGCCCGACCGGAACGCGTATTTGACCGCCGCCAAAGCGGGCGCGGTGGATTATCTGGTCAAAGGCGAATTGACAGCGGCGCTGCTGGAGCGTTCCATCCGTTATGCCGTGGAGCGCAGGCGGGCGCAAAATGCCATAAGAGACGCCAGCCAGTCGCAAGCGCTAAATCAGGCGAAAACCGCGTTCCTGGCTTCCATGAGCCACGAAATGCGCACTCCCATGAATTCCATTCTGGGGATGGCCGACACGCTTTGGGAATCGCCGCTCAGCCGCGAACAGATGAATTACGTGGAGACGCTGCGGCGGCACGGCGCGGGCCTGCTGAACCTGATTAACGACATTCTGGACTTGTCGAACATTGAATCGGGCACCCTGCAACTGCAGCATGTGCCGTTTGATCTGGAAGAGGTGGTGGATCAGGTGATTGATTTTGCGGCCGTGAAGGCCCGCAAGAAAGGGCTGGTGCTGCTTTCCCATTTCGAAGCCGGCATCCCGACTTCCCTCTGGGGAGATCCCGCCCGACTCAAGCAAATACTGACCAACCTGGTGGGCAATGCCATCAAGTTCACTGATTCGGGAGAAGTTCTGCTGACCGTCAAGAATGGCGTCAGCGGCAAGCCGTTTGAAATCGATTTCGCGATTGCCGACACGGGCATCGGAATTCCAGCCGACAAAATGGAAGTGATCTTCCACAAGTTCACCCAGGCCGACACTTCCTCGACGCGGGCGCATGGGGGCGCAGGAATCGGCCTGTCCATTTGCCGCGGATTGGTGGAGGCGATGGGCGGCACCTTAACCGCGACCAGTCTTCCCGACCGCGGCAGCACGCTGCAATTCAGCGTTGCTTTCGATCCGGCGCCAAAGGACGGCACTGCGGCCGCCGCGCCGGAAGAGAGCGTGCCGCTCCGCGTCTTGATCGTGGACGATTCGCCCGACAACCGCTGGCTGATCCAGGTTTATCTGAAAGGCAAAAAATACCAGCTAACAATGGAAGAGGATGGCCAGGCGGCCGTCAAGCGCTTTGAAACGCAGGAATTCGACCTGATCCTGATGGACATACAGATGCCCGTCATGGACGGCCTGACGGCCACCCGAACCATACGCGGCATCGAGCGTGCGCGCGAAAGCGCTCCCGTTCCCATTCTGGCCGTGACCGCCAATGGCAGCCTGCAGGACATGGAAAAAAGCGCCGATGCCGGCTGCAACGCGCATCTGGTCAAGCCCCTGTCGAAGCTGGAACTCAACAACGCCATTGATGAATATGTCCGCAAGAAGAAATCGGCCGACAGCGCGCAGCCGGAATTCGGCGAACGGATCAGGATTGAGGTGCCCCCGGGACTGGCGGAGATTGTGCCTCCCTATCTGACGCGCCGCCGCAAGGAGGTTCCTGAGATGTACGATCTGCTGGCCAAGTCGGACTTCGACAGCCTGGCGCGGCTGGGCCACAATCTGAAAGGAACCGGCGGCGGGTATGGGTTTCTGGAACTCACCAGCTTGGGCGCGTGGCTGGAGCAGTCAGCGAAACAGAACGATGCGGAAGTGCTGCGGAAACGAATTACGGATTTGCATGCTTATCTGGACCGGGTGCAGTTGGTTTAGAGTTGAGGCAATTCGGCGTGCTGGACATCTTCCATTACCAGCATGGGCCGCGGATCGGGCGCTGCGGAAAGAATCTGCACATCGGTCATGCGCAGGCCGTCCACATGCCGGATAAAGAAGCCCTGCGCCGGCGTCGGGCCGAACATCTGCGGGTCCGGATAAGCAGTTTCTTCCTCAGGAATTTTGCCGGGGCGCAGCGTTCCCCCGCCGGCGTCTTCAATTCGGATGTTCTGAAAGGTGATGTCGCGAATGACGTGGCCGGGAACTCCGCTGACAATGGAGCACTCCGGCCCGGTGGCGTTCCAGCAATCAATTTCCTGAAAACTGACGCGCTGGATGGTGCCGGGAACCGTTCCCGCCGGGCCGCGCAGGCGTGCCCCCAGCCGGACAAAGAACGGCGGCCCAATCAAATTGCGCATGGTGATGTTGGAGAACGAAATATCCTCCACCGCGCCGCCATCTTCCGATTCCACCGCCAGCCCATGGCAGCCCTCAAAAACGCAATTGGAAACGACAACGTTGCGGATATCGCCATTGGTTTCGGTGCCAATCTTGATGCGGCCGACGAATGACGGCTGGTCGTTCGGACTGGGCAGCTGATAAATTCCGGTGACGGTGCAGTTGGCGATGGTCACTTGCTCGGTGGGCCGCGCGTAGCCCAGGCTGTAGGAACTCTTCAGCACAATCGCGTCGTCCCAAGGCGCGTTCACCGTGCAGTTGCTGATGTGGACGTCGCGGCAACTGTCGATATCGATGCCGTCGCGGCGCGTGTCGATGCGCAGGTTGTCGATGGTCAGATGATCCACGCCGCTGGCCAGCACGCCAAAATGGCCGGCGTCGCGCAGAATCAGGTCGCGCAGCAGGATGTGGCGGCAGTTCTTCAGCGCAATGGCCTTGTTGCCCGCGCCGGGTTTTTCTTCATTCGGGCCGTCGCCCTTGTTCAGCCCTTTGCCCCAGATGACGCCGGTCCCGACGATGGAGACCTGCTCCAGATTTTCGCCCCAGATGAGGCTGTTATGCCAGTGATTGTGGCCGTAATCCTGGTAAGGCTCGATATTTTTGGGCTGAGGCTCCGGAAGATCGTAATGATTGCCTTCGGCCGCCAGCAGAGTGCAGCCGCTTTCCAGTTGCAGCGTGAGATGGCTGCGCAGCTTGAGGCTGAAGCAAGGATAAATGCCGGGCGGGATGACCACGGTTCCGGCTGCGCTGTCAATGGCGCGCTGGATGGCGGTGGTGTCGTTCGTCTGCCCGTCCCCTTTCGCGCCGAAAGCACGGACATCGGCTTGCGCGGCAGCAGGAGCCAGGGAAACAGCAGCAGCCGCTTTTATAAATTGCCGGCGTGTCAGATAACTACAGCAGCCGGAAACTGACTTCAATCGACGCACGCACCTTCACCGGTTTGCCGTTTTTCAGGCCGGGACGGAAGCGCCATTTCTGAACCGCTTCCACGGCTTTCTCGTCCAAACCCAGACCCAGCGGGCCAGTGACGTGGATATCGGTGGGCACGCCGTGCTCATCAATCACAACCGAGAGCCGCACCACGCCGGAATATTTGGCCTTGCGCGCTTCTTCGGAATATTCGGGCTCAACCTTGGTGATCAGCGCGGGGCTGGAAACTTCGCCGCCAGCGCGATAGACGCCGCCGCCGGAACCGCCGCCGGAACCATCGCCCAGGCCGTCGCCATTGCCTTTGCCGATGCCGCCGCCTTTGCCGTCGCCAAAGCCGTTAATGCCTTGGCCGCCGGAGTTGCCGCTCAGCTTGCTCAGCGGATCGTCATAATTATTGGCCTGAATTTCAGGCGCGGGAGCCGTGATGGTAGGCACCACCGGCAGTTTCGGTTTTTCCACCGCCACCGCCGGAGGCATAAACTGCTTGGGAGCGAACTTGGGCGCGGCACCCTTCGCCGCCGGTGTCGGGGCGCGCTGACCGCCGCCGCCGCCGCCGCCCGCTTTCTGCGCGGCGGGGATTTTAGACTGATATGGCGGCACCAGAATAATGGAATTGTCCTTCGGCTTCTGGATGATGTTCTGAATAGGCCGGAACAGCAAAAACATCAGCGCAATCACCGCAATCTGGATCAAAAATCCAGCGCCCATCGACCGGCTTTGCTTGTCGCCATAAGCGCCCCAAATGGTGCCCACTTCCACCGGCTTAGAGGTCACTTCCAGCGGCGGAAGCTTGGGCGGGCTGAACAGATCGTGAACGTTTTCAAACAGCGACCGATACCAGGGAAGCTCCAGCTTCTTGGCATCGTCCAGCGCAGCTTCGACAGGCTTCGACGTGATGACCAGCGGCGGAAGCTTGGGCGGATTAATGGCTTCGCGGATGCTGGCGACAATGGTTTTGTACCAGGGCTGCTCCACGCCGGTGTCCAGCAGCAGATGATCCAGATGAGAGGAGCCGTTCGGCGGCTGCGGATCAGCGGGTGGCCGAGTGGCACCCCCTTGATAAGGCGGCTGCTCCATGCGTTCTTTATCTACCTCACTAATCAAAAAGCACCCCGCATAGATCCATTTCTAAGCAATTGTAGGACGCGATATGGAAAATCACAGTTGCAACAAAAATACTGCGCGTGCTGCGACGGAATAGTTACAGTCTAACGTATCCAAAGGGACTTGAAACGCTGGGGGCCAGCAAAAAATTTGCCGAAGCCTTCCAAATTTCATTCAGCACATCCGTCAGTTCGTGACCCGAATGAAGAGGAATCAGGTGCGCGCTATCCAGATGGGACGCCACAAAATCAGCCGAAGCGCTAAAAGGCACCGCTTCGTCCTTCAGTCCATGAAATAACAAGCACGGCTGATGGAAATCCGGGAAGCCGGGAAAACGAAGCGCATCTTCCATAAGCTGGTAGCCAATGGAAGCCTGCCGGTCCTGTCCGAAATGATAGACCGGCATGGTTCCTTTTTCTTTCCATTCGCGCAGCTTGATGGGGCCTAATTCCCGCTCCCAAAGATAATAAAAGTCGAACGCCGGTGCCAGCAGCACCACGCGGTCCACCAGTTGCGGGTGCCTGGCGGCGTACAGCCCGGCCAGATAGCCGCCCAGGCTGGAGCCGATCAGCACTGCTGGCTCTCCGTTCACCGCCTCATGGATAATGGCCTTTTGGCCGGTAATGGTAAGATTCTCGAAATCGGGCGCCAAATCCAGCGCTTCCAAACGGATGCCGTGCTCTTTCAGGCGCTCAGTAAAGAAACGTGCTTTGCGCGACACAGCGCTTGAGGCAAAGCCATGCAGGTAAAAATAACGCATTTGTATCGGGAACTAGCTGTTTACATTGTAAGCGAAAGCGCTAAGCTGTGCGCCGCTTGCTACCGCAGGGCGAGATGGCTAGAATCTTAGAGTCACGTTAAGAGTCACGAAAAGACACCCCGCGCGTTTATCCCGCATTCCGTTTCTGGCAGTGATGTAGCTTAGTGATTTGGGCCGAAACGTAGCAAAGCGGGCTTAGGAGAAAATGATTATGTCAGCAGTCGCTGAAAAGGTTAAGCAGATTATCGTCGAGCAGTTGGGTGTGGATGAGGCGCAAGTCGACCCCAGCGCATCCTTCGTGGACGATCTGGGCGCGGATTCGCTCGACATCGTGGAGCTGGTGATGGCCTTCGAAGAAGCTTTCGATCTGGACATTCCCGATGAAGAAGCCGAAAAGATCAAGACGGTGAAAGACGCCATTGATTACATCGAATCGAAAAAGAAATAATCCAGAAAATATCCAATAGATGGCGCGAAGAAGAGTTGTTGTGACCGGTGTGGGGCTGATTTGCTCAGTCGGCACCGGAACCGAATCCGTATGGTCAGCCATATTGAAAGGCCAGAACGGCATCGGCCCCATTACTCAGTTTGACGCCAGCGCCTTTGCCTGCCGCATTGCCGGCGAGGTGAAAGATTTCAACCCGCTGCTTTACGTCGAAAAAAAAGAGGTAAAGAAGATGGGGCGCTTTATTCAGTTCGCCATCGCCGCCAGCCAGTTTGCGGTGGAGGGCGCGCAACTGAATCTGCCCTACGCCGACGAGGAAGCGGCCGAACAGGTGGGCGTCTACATTGGCAGCGGCATTGGCGCGTTCGAAATTATTGAGCGCGAACACCGCATCCTGCTGGAGCGCGGGCCGGACCGCATTTCGCCGTTTTTTATTCCGTCCGTGATTGTGAACCTGGCCAGCGGCTACGTTTCCATTCGCTATGGCGCCAAGGGCCCGAATTCAGCCACCGCGACCGCCTGCACCACCAGCGCGCATTCCATTGGCGATTCGTTCCGGCTCATTCAGCATGGCGATGCCAGCGTGATGATTTGCGGCGGCAGCGAAGCCTGCATCACTCCCATGGGCGTGGGCGGTTTTGCGGCCATGCGCGCGCTGTCCACGCGCAACAGCGAGCCGGAAAAGGCTTCGCGGCCCTGGGACAAAGACCGCGACGGCTTCATTGTGGGCGAAGGCTCCGGCATTCTGGTTTTAGAAGAGCTGGAATACGCCAAGCGCCGCAACGCGCCCATTCTGGCCGAGATTGTCGGCTATGGCATGAGCGGCGACGCGCACCACATTACCGCGCCGCCCGAAGACGGCAATGGCGGCTATCGCGTCATGCGCAATGCCATGCGCGATGCCGGCATTGATCCCAGCCAGGTGCAGTATGTGAACGCGCACGGCACGTCCACCGGCTTGGGCGACCGCGCGGAAACCCTCGCCATCAAGCGCGCTTTCGGCGAACACGCATCGAAGCTGGCGGTGAGTTCCACCAAATCCATGACCGGCCACTTGCTGGGCGGCGCGGGCGGCCTGGAAGCAGGCTTGAGCGTGCTGGCCATCCGCGACCAGATTGCCCCGCCCACCATCAACCACGACCATCCAGACCCGGAATGCGACCTGGATTATGTGCCGAATGTGGCGCGTCCCATGGCCATTGAATATGCGCTGTCGAACAGTTTTGGCTTCGGCGGCACCAACGGAAGCCTGATCTTCAAACGCTATTCCGAGTAGGATCACAACATGAAGATAATGGTGTCGGTGAAGCAGGTGCCCGCGCGCGATTCGTCACCCTCTGACCCCAGTTTTGCCATGAATGAACCGGACGCTTACGCGCTGGAAGAAGCTTTGCAGTTGCGCGAGAAACTGGGCGGTGAAGTGGTGGTGGTGTGCGCGGGTCCAGCATCGGCGGGCCAGACCATTCGTGAAGCGCTGGCCAAAGGCGCGGACCGCGCCATTCACATAGAGACGGACGGCGAACGTATGCCGGATGCGCTGGCCACTGGCACCTTGCTGGCGCAGGCGATAAAACCCGAAGCGCCGGATTTTGTTCTGACGGGTTTGCAATCGGACGATCTGGGCTATGGCCAAACCGGCGTGGTGCTGGCGGAGCTGCTGGGCTTTGCGCACGCCACTATCGTGATGGAAGTGGAGCCGCTGGAGGGCCAGGTGCGCGTGAAGCGCGAACTGGAAGACGGCTGGTTCCAGCATGTGACGCTGCCGCTTCCGGCCGTGCTCACCATTCAATCCGGCATTAAGAAGCTGCGCTACGCCACGCTGATGGGCATTAAGAAGGCCAAGACAAAGGAAGTGCGCGTGATTCCATCTGAAGCATCCTCCGCAGTCAAGGTGGAGCGCGTTTATGCCCCGCAGCGTTCGAAGAAAAGCCAGATCTTCACGGGCGACGCGCGCACGGCCGCCATGGAGCTTGTTGAAAAACTGAAGTTCGAGGCGCGAGTTCTATGAGCGTCCTGGTGGTTCTTGAAAAGCGCGGCGGTATGGAAGCGCTGGCGGCGGCTTACAAGATCAGCGCTGATGTCGAAGCAGTGGTCTTCGGCTCCGCTGAACTGGCTTCGCCAGTGAAGACCTATGTGCTGAATCATCCGCTGCTGGCGCGGTACACGCCGGACGGCTACACCGCCGCGCTGGAACAACTGATTCGCGCCATTAATCCCGAAGCCGTCGTTTTTCCGCACACTTATCAAGTGCGCGATTACGCGCCGAAACTCGCCACGCGCTTCGGCCAGCCGTTTATCAGCGACGTCGTCGATATTCAAGATAAAGCTCGTTTCGTCCGGCAGCTTTTTCAGGGAAAATTGAATGCCGAAGTGTCCTGCGCCGGCCGTCCGCTTTTTATTTCCGTGCAAGCTGGCGCCTTTCGCGCGGCTGAATCCACCGCGGCGGGAGAAACGTCTGTGTTCGAAGTGGATCTTGATGCCAGCCAGATCCGCAGCCAGCCCGAGGAACCGTTCCGCGAAAGCCAGCGCTCGGTGGACTTAGGCGCGGCGGAAATCATCGTTTCCGTTGGCCGCGGCATCAAAGACAAAGAAAATATCGCCATCGTGGAAGAACTCGCGCAGGTTTTGAACGCAGAACTGGCCGCCTCCCGCCCCATTTGCGACAACGGCTGGCTGCCCATGGAACGCCAGGTGGGCAGTTCCGGCCAGACCGTGTCGCCTAAAATGTACTTGGCGGTGGGCATTTCCGGCGCTATC
>Ga0116230_10000932_pt1 | contig 26725 bp, 21 predicted proteins | sample S1TSphfallax_3_FD_88678 | JGI IMG/M metagenome (GOLD analysis project Ga0116230, IMG submission 88678) | Host-associated microbial communities from peat moss isolated from Minnesota, USA - S1T2_Fd - Sphagnum fallax MG | ecosystem: Host-associated > Plants > Peat moss > Unclassified | place... | reverse complement strand
TACACAGAAAACAAAAGGGGGACCAAAACTGGTTTTGTCACCTAAAGGCGTCACTGCACTTCGACCCCTAAAGGATCGCCTGACGGACGGACACAGTTCTTTTATATAGTTAAGAAGATAAGATATATCAAGCCCCCACCACATGCCCATGTGTTTGATCCAACCCAAAAAAAACCAAAAGACGCGGGTATCCTAGATAGGGGCTTGAAAAAGAAAAAAGAAAGGGGCAGGGTAGCTGAGGGATGGACTGACCTTTTGCAGGCACCACGCCACTATTTTCCCAGCGAGCATTGTGACTCAACTCTGCTGGGGAAACCTCATGTGCGTAGCATAAGAGCCACACAGTTCGGCGCAGGGCTGCACTGTCAGGCCCAGAAAGGGTGCTGGACAATGCTCGATTCAGGCGGCGTTGCCTCTCGTCGAAAACAACATTTTTGGTATAGGAGAAGGTTGTGCTATGGGGGCCTTTCAAATTTGAGATCAAAAGTCAAAAGAAGTCAAAAATTTAGAAGGTCCTCATAACGAGATATTATTAAAGACCTGTAAATCTTTATTAAGATATCGCCTCATGTAAAGCAACGATATTTTAATTTTTTTCTTGAAAGTGATTACGAATAAAACTAAATCGAATAAAACTGAGGCAAGTCTGAGAAAGTCAAATAAGACAGATTCAAGCTGGGAAGCAACCTAAAAATACAAATGAAGAAAAGTGCCAGTGCTTTATAGATAGGTATTGACAAACATGGCCATCTAAAAAGGAGGCCTATTGCTGCAGGTTTGGCGGTGTGAAGGTCCCGGCTGGGGCTGTAGGATATCCACAGATCACAAAGGACGAAGATAATACGACGAGGATGGTGTACTAAGTCGCCGAAGTTTACGCAACATGCACGTGGACCCAAGTTTGGTCATTGGTTGTGCAACCCTTCTGATCCCTTTGTCTCATCAGCTTCATAGCAGCACATGTGTATGAATTGGCTGAGAACTTTGTTGCAGACATGAAGCACTAGCTTGACGCGAAAGGAATTCAACTCTCAACCCATTTCGACTGCCAAATATTCAGCACCTGGTACCAAGCTGAAGCTCCAAACCAGACGATACATCGCAGTCCTAGAATCATGGGCAGTTGTCGTGGCTTCAAGGACGAGTGCAACACTCCTCAATTGCACTTGGTCTGGAGACTTCAGCTGCTTCGTCTTGTTACTTATGGTTGCAGCTTCACAAGCGGCGGCGTTATCAAGCATGCTCTGCTGTTTTGGACCTTCTTGAGCTTGTTCTGCTCATGTCTTACTTCCGCGCTCGCCCCTGCCCCTGCCCCTGCCCCCACAATACCCCCCTTACCGATTCCACTATCCGATCTTCCTGGGTGGAATGCCACGCTTATTGACAGATCTTGGTACTACTATGAGACAAAAGAGGGTATGGGTATTTTTCATACACTATTTGCTGATGTCGAATCGAGATGTACATGATCAGTTATAAATCAACAATAATGTTAATTCTTACCTACTACGCTCAGCAGCTTAGTGTTTTTTCTGGTTTTGGAATGTTGTCAAACTGGAGAGCACTAACTACAAGGTTTAACCAGATTTGGCAACAGTGGAAATTTGCTACTAGAATCTTTGAGAAATCCTTCTATCTTGTGGCTGCCTTCCAGCATGTGGTAAAAATATGATGATTTTAAAATCTGACAAATTTTTGCCATCAAAAAAAACATCCTTGGAATTGCTGGATTTGGTGGTCTGAATTTGTTTTGTACAGACAGGGTTATAGCACGTTAGTTGTGCTTTGTTCTTTGTACAATGATTTTCTTTTCAATTGTTTCAAAAAAATTATTAGAAAAATAGGCCCAGTTAAGTCTTGGACGTATAATGAATCCTGTGAAGTGGTCAGGAGGTAAGATTTCTTACAAAATGGTTTACAAAGCCTGTAATAGGCACTGGTGGCATACTTGTAACTAGATTGACAAAAGAAGTTTTTGCTGTGACTAGTAGGAAGTTTTGGGCTCTCCCCCATAGGAAACACATTGGTATCATATTCAGGCATAAAATTTAGGATTGAACTTGACCCAATGTCTGAGTGACATCTGGAGTACTACCTATGTGTGTATACAATGGATGGGGCGTGTTCCATAGAAGTGTGTGCATCTGTACAAGAAGTTCTAGATCCAGCAAGGAAAGTTTTTAATTTGAAGTCTGAACCACCATAGAGGATAGAGTCATTCTGCGATTAGCTGCTTGTTTTCTCACAAGCTTATACACAACTTTTGTGTTTTGGTGCAGTGGATGCTATGCAAAGTCTATTGGCAGAATGGAGCAACACTGCAACTAATTTATTTTCTTACAATTTGCCGGGTTGGACCAGCCAGCCCGACCTCAATTATCCTTGCTTTGAGCAAAGTGATTGGCAAGGGGTTGCTTGTTTTGGGTTTGAAGACACATATAAGGACACTATATATTTCGGTCTCACAGTAGGCTATATGTAAGGACCCTACTTCAAACCTGCCCTCTAACAAGCATTAAATATCTCATTAAGTTCTGGGCTGACAGATCATGTCACTTTCTTGACCACAATATACAACAGAATCTTCCAGTGACCAGAGTGTATCTGTTGAACATGAATTTCCTTATAATTTTTTAATCTGCCACCCCAGAGCTTAATGTCATGGAATGGTCTCGCCCATTATGGTGGGTGTGTCACCTGGCTCACTCTATGGGGCTCAAGTGACACATTACCCAACATAATGAGCAGGGGCTTGACCATTCCATAGTATGTTGCCACCGCATGAATGAATTCTGAGTATTTTCCAAGCTTGCTGGTTGCTCAAACTACATACCATCAAGTTTTCTGTAGTGTTATTGGAGCTATTTTCCACAAATCCCCCTCGAATGCCCAGTCTCTTGCTCCAATAATGTCCAATATAGTGATTTATTTTCCTGTGCTTGCTGTTATGTGAAGATCAATGTTAAAAAAACAGAACAAAAATCTCTAGCACTTACTACTAATTAAAAACCTTCCATGATTATGGTGCAGAGAATTATCAAGTAAAGGACTTCAAGGTGTACTGCCCCCTGCCATCGGGAATCTTTCCAATCTAAATGGCTTGTACGTTTTTCCTTACTTGCCTTGTGTGATCCTAATCTTAGGGATTATGGACCATTGATACTGAAGCATTCAAAGAAATTCCCTAGTGTATTTGAAAGTTGCCTTATATCTAAGAAATATCCTCCTTGAAAAGGAAAGGGAATTCTTGAGCCTACTTATAAATAGGTGTAAGATCGCACCCACTCTTAAGGAGTAGGAGAAAGAACCCTCCCCCTCTTACATCTCATGATCTACATATGTTTAGGTTAATGATAACAATTGCCTTGTGCTTATGATGGGTGGGGGACAATCCCAAAATGTGGGGTTGGATTCACGTATTGCCTCATCCTAGCACCTTACTTTGGCTCTACACAAATTTACCAAGTAGTATTCATGAGATAATCATGAGTTACATTGTGTCCAATGGTTGATAATACTTAGATTTGAAAGTTTTGGAAATTTGTGGCTAGTCATTGCAAGCTCCTCACTAAGTAGTAACATTTTTTAGACCTTGGGAGAGAGCCCATTGATGTTTTTTTCAAGTGGCATTTTCCTGAAATCACAAGGTGATTGAAAAAAAATTCACATTGTTGTGTTGTTTGCAGAATCCTGGTAGGGAATCCGAACCTTGGAGGTCCCATTCCAGAGGAGTTGGGAAGTAGTGCACAACTGTCATTCTTGTAAGAACCATTGTACCCATGGAAAATTGCAAAACTCCCAAGCAAGTTATGTTGACAACTACAATCATATTCATAGAAGCAACCATGAGTTTTTCTCCTGCATGCAGTGAGAGAAATCTCCTTAATCTAAAGATTCACCACCAATATTGCAATACAATGGCAGGGATCTACATGATAACGCTTTTAATGGGAGCATTCCTATCACATTGGGATATTTGCAAAATTTGGGACAATTGTAAGTATGATTTCAAGAAAACACCCAATACATTTGACTTTGATTGGTAATCATCTTGAGTCTAAATGAACATGGTTACAAGCAATGATATATGTTCCATGGTAGATTAATGTGTTTCAAAAAAGGAGGAAATCAAATACAATTTGCCAAGTATACATTATGGTCTATACTTCACTTGTCTAAACAATGGAAACATATTCCTTGTACTATAAAGATCATAATCCTTCCATTTTTTTTGCCTTCCTCCCCTTTTTTGAGAGGTAATTTGATGATAATTAAGGCCAATTATTCACAATTTGTGTAGGATATGAGGTGACAAATCCACAATAGGTTGGTATTTTTAGTATATGAGCTTCACATGGTTTGTTTTCCTAACAATTTCTTTTTCTTTTATCAGAGATTTGAGTGGCAATGAGTTGACTGGGTCAATCCCTCCACAATTGGGAAATATAAGCGGGTTAGAAACATTGGAGTTGCACAACAATCGTCTCACTGGAACAATTCCAATTTCATCAACTAATAGTTACAATCTTGGTCTTGATAATATGACAAGTCTATTGACATTGTGAGTGGCAATGTATAATCTCATCTTTAGGGCCTAATGATTTTATGATTTTCATGTGCATCCAAATGTACCTAAGAATCTCATGTCTCAATCAAAACCATTATGAACATTTGAGTAAATGAACTTTCCCAATTTCAAAACTATATTTGTCATAGGAAAATGTCTCACAAGAAAAGGAATGGTAAAGTTAGGTTAGGGGATAAATGGGTATTGTAGGAATTGAAACAAACTTTGGTTTCATGTACATGTCAAGGTGGAAGGGTCCTTTAATGCCCAATTTTTTTCAATCATATGAATTCACCATCTTATTAAGCTAAAGAATCTCATAGCTTGTCTTCCTATGATGCAGGACATTGCAAGAGAATTTTTTAAGTGGAGGACTACCCAATCTTCAAAGTGCATACAATCTTTTAGTATCGTGAGTGCATTGTTAACCAAAGTCAACATGGCAATCAATTTACTTAGTTTATGTTTGGAGTTTGCACTTTATTCTAATTGAATGATCTTTGATCATGCAACATTGGTTGTGTAAATTTTAGATGACACTACTTTTTACATTGACCATTATGAACAATGAAAACTTCGACATTCCAAAATATGATGTTTGTTATATAATTTGTAATCAACTAAATGGAAGGATACTTAAATTATCAAATTTATAACATGTGTGGGGAAATTGTTAAGGAATTTTAGTTTCAACAACTTGAATGGGAGTGTGTCGATCGATTCAATTTTCAATTCAACATCTCCTCTTGGTATTCTGGATTTGTCATTCAATTCTTTCAATGGTGCTCTCCCCAATGTGAACACATACTCAAATTCATTGCAACATTTGTGAGCTTCCTTTCTTTTACCCCTTTGAACTTCAACAAAGTTATGGCACTTTAACACTAAACGTAGTAAAGTTATCATTTATCATGGGTATAAATGATGAAAATTTTTGAACTTTAAAAAGACTTCAAAAGCAATGTCGTGTTAGACATTAAAATGTTACAAATCCATCCCAAATTTCTAAAATTATGTGTTAGTTATATGAAAAAGGCATCAAAATGGTGTCCTAAAATACTCAAATGAACTTCACATGTTTATTTTTAATGACCTAAAAGACTTCCACTATAACTTAATTTGATGTTTTTAAAAGTTATATTTGCACATTCAAGACATGTCTTTCTACACTATGGTTGTAATTGTTAAATTACAATAAAAATTTCACTTTTCTATGGTAAAAGTTTAAGTGGTTTACAACAATTACAAAAGTCCTTACTCAAAGCCCCCAAGTAGATTGGGAAAATTCAATGGATGTGGGATACGTAGGTTTGTTGAATAGTCCTTGCTTTTGACCACAAGAACTACAAGATTCAATTAATTAAGTACAAGATTAAAACAAAAGTTAATGAACACATGTTTAATCTTATAGGTTCTTTCAATTATGACATGGGGTGAAACTTAAAAATTGTCTTTTCATTAGGGTTTAACTCTCATTAAACTACTTCAAGGTTTTTTTAAGCAAACCATTGAATGATCAATTATTTGCAACATGTAGGGATTTGAGCAATAACCTTTTTGATCCAAGTACATTTTCCCAATCTTGGTTTTCAAACTTCACACATCTAAAAACGTTGTGAGTATCCACATCAAGTTTTCATACCAATTTCAAATTGAGTTTTTTTTTGTTTTTTTGTAATAATTTTTTTTTTGTCATATTCATTTGTAGAAATGGAGGATGTCAAATACAAATATCAATTAAACATGTGGTTTCATTGCTCCTAGGAATGTATATATGCATTTTATGTATTTTCAATATCTCATTCAAAATTAAAAGTTAAGGGTTTACACATTTTAAAAATATAATAGTATGTAGTATTTGTTTTCAACATAAGCAAATACAAGAGTCTCCATATACCATTATGGATAGTTGGACAAATGTGAAAACTTCAAAATGTGTATATCACTTAAAAGATAACTACACCCAAATGCTTCGAAATACCAACTATGATATAGATCATCATGAAAAGAAAAGTGGGGAAAAGACTACAAGATCTTTATGTTAATTATGACTTGGCATGCAGAGGGTTGGCAAACATATCTCCACAGTTGTTGGCAAATGTGTTACACAATGGTTTTATTGATCTTGGTTTTCTTCTTGAAGGGCTCCCGTCATTACAAACCTTGTGAGCATTATCATAATCCCTTTTAACATGTTGCAATATGGTTAATGAAAGTTCATATCATGTCAATGGGCATCTTAACCATAAAATCAACCAATTGTGTTGACATGTACAATTGAAATTACAAATTTTTATTAATATCAATTATACTCAATGTATTTTCAATTCAAAAAAATTAATTCCATCCAAGTTTACCATGTTTATGACCAAAAGGATATATTTGTATAATATGTGTATGAAACCTTTTTTGAAATTGTTCATCATTTCCAATGTTATATGTAACAATACATGTAAAAATATATTTAACTAATTTAATTCAATATGTGAATTTGAATTGCATTTGCAGAAGGCTTGACCAAAACAACATCACTGGATCCCTTGATTTGAGGAACATCAATATAAGTGGACCATTGAATTTAATAAACCTCACATGGAATAATATGGGACCAGATTTCACAAATTTTTTCTTATATTCCAATATCTCAAATTTGCTCTCTAGTGGACTTTCTATCATGTGAGTTCCATTTTGCAATAACACTTTACTTTTCATTTCATTAAAAGATATCCAACTACTATATATGTTCACTACTTAATTGCATGCATTATTAATTACATAAATTATTTCAAACTTTTATAATCTCACTATGGAACAAATGTGTTACCAAATTTTGTCACAACTAAACAAATGGAACATATTGACAGGCTGGAAAGCAACCCTTGTTGTGACAACATTTGGAAAAACGATATGTCTAGGTTGACTTATGATGAAATCTATTACTTTTGCAATGAAACCCCGCCAACACCAAAAAGCAAGTTTTTTTACTTGATATACCCATATTTCAATTTTTTGAAAAACAATGTGTGTGTTGTTCCTTGTTGTTTAAATAGACTTGGGGTTACTTATGGATCAAATTTCTACTTGATTATGACGTAAAAATATGGCACCTTATCAATTAATTAGTATTGGTCTTATATTACTGTATTGTGATTTAACTAGTTATAATTTATCATGAATTAGTCATTAACACATGGTTCACAAATTTGTCCTTCAGGCAAGAACCCAAATACAATTGTGATAAAAGTTACAGTGCCAGTGACAGTGGTAACTTTTTTGATAGCAATGGTTGTATTTTTTTTATATTGGTCAGCACGAAAGGAAAAATATTCTTTGCTACTTCAAATCCAAGAAGGTAACATGAAATGATTTAGATTCTTTCAATTGATATTGTTGAATGTTTTTTCATATTCATGGGCTCACAATATGAAAAAATAAATTTAGTCAAGTTTATCAATAAATTAAATCTTTCTTTTTGCATGTTCAATTATTAAATTATGGGCTAAAAATATATAACTAATTTAAGGTTTTTGCTATTTCTATTTTATCTAATAGGTTTATGAAAAATACTTAAAATAATCATGAAACTTGTATTAAAGTTGCATGTATTGGATTCAGAATTTGCGAAACAAGATGTGCAACCCACATTGTATGCATATCATGATATCAAAATAGCCACTCAAGACTTCCACCCTGACATGAAAATAGGCCAAGGATCCTTTGGAGTTGTTTATAAGGTATGTGTACATTATTATTTCATTGTTGTTTTTAGCTATATATTGATGCACCAGTCACCTTCAATTATGAATGGTTGTTAAAACTAATCATATTTTTTGATCTTGTAGGGAATACTACAAGGTGGGGGTGAAATTGCTGTGAAACGTCTATTAACAAATTCACAACAAAGCATTGATGAATTCCTTAATGAAGTTGTGCTCATTACAAATGTGAAACACAAAAATCTTGTTAAACTCAAGGGTTGTTGTCTCATGGGTGGAGGAGATACAAACAAAAGACTCCTTGTGTATGAATTTGTAGACAACAACAATTTGGCAGAAATTATTTTTGGTAAATTCTTTGACCTATAACATAATTAAAATGGATTAAGAACATAAATGTGAAATCATGTTTAAAATGGATAGGACTTGCAAAACTTATTTGGATCTTTAAAGGCTCTCTTAATTTCATATATATACAATTTCCCCAAGATGATTTGTCACTATCTAAAGTACATCTATGCAAATTAACATATTATTTACATGTTGTAATTCAATAATTATTAATTTTATATCATTATTTATTTATTTTTGAGGCTTTAGATTGGGTGATATAATTCTTATAGTTTTCTCCTTCTAAAATAGAAAATAAAGGAGGACACAATGTGGATTGGCCAATGCGAAAAAACATATGTTTGGGAGTTGCTCGAGGCCTCGCCTATCTTCATGAAGAAGTTCAACCTTGCATTATACATCGAGATATCAAAGCACCCAACATTTTGTTGGACAAACATTTTAATGCCAAGATTGCTGATTTTGGGTTGGCCCGACTTTTTCCAGACACGGGCACCCATATTAGTACTTTCCACATTGCTGGGACTATGTAAGTAATATTTACACATGTCATACATTTCATATGGAGTGTACCATCTGGTTTTGTTTATATGGACCTCAAATTTTGAACACAACATAGACAAGTTAATATATAATTGAACCTTAACTGTCTAAGATAGATTCAATATATGTTCATAAATTGTTACATAATTTGTATATCCCCATTTGTTAAAGACAATATATGTGCAAAAATGTTTGATATCAAAATAATACATTGTTTTCCTTTCATGGTTTGGTAAGCCAACTTATAATTTAAAATAAATGCATAGACCTTTTCATGAAATGTTTTTGAATGTAAAACCAAGTTCTAAACACAAACTTATTCATGAATTTGGATTTTTTCAATTGCATGCAGGGGTTATGTGGCACCGGAGTATGCTTATCGTGGCCAACTAAGTGAGAAGGTTGATGTGTTTAGCTTTGGGGTTCTAGTACTAGAGATTGTGAGTGGAAGGAAAAATATTGAGCCCAACTTAAATGAAGATCAAGCATATCTTCTTGAATGGGTAAGTAATTTCATAACATTATTCTTTTAACAAATGGAGTCATTTTGGCAAATGTACAAGATTCAACAATATTTAAAATTGTGGAAACATATGTCAAACTTGTAAACTACATCAAGATGAATAAATAACATGGAATTCAAAATGGAAGTTACATAATAATGTAGTAATATGGTGAATATATAATATTGAAGTCCGACTACATGAACTAATCCCTAAAGATCTTGAATGATGATTTGATTGGAACTTTCATCTTGCATGAATTGGACAACATTCTTTTCTAGTTATGAACATTAGATGTGTTTCAAATTCTATAATTTAAAGTGTCAATAATGATCTATAGATTACCATTCTTCAAATATGTATTATATGTTGGTATTTTCATCATGAATCAGGTTTGGAAATTATATGAAGAGGCCAAGCTTTTGGAGATAGTGGACCCAAAAGTGAGTACCCACAACCATGAAAAGGACATAACACATGTCATAAACATTGGGCTTTTATGTGTGCAATCCACAGCCTCAAAGAGACCATCCATGGCTAGAATAGTGGCAATGTTACAAGGTGATGAAATGGAGATGGAAGTTATAAAAAAAACTCCATTAAAAACCATTGAGTATGAATCTTTATTAGCAACTATAAATTCTAGCTCTATGCGTGAAAGCATGTTAAAGCAATCCAAAAGTGTAGTCCTCAAAAATAAAACAATTGAATTGTGTAACAAGTAGATTAGAAAGTAGGTGATGCCTAGGTTATATTGACATTCTCAATTACAACAATGTATAAATGTGGTATGGAGAATTTTTTAAAAGTTAAGACGTAAATTATTTTTTAGAAATCTACTTTCAATTTATTTTGCAAAAACTATGATATTTTCTAGATTGTAAAAAATAGCTCCTTCCACATTCATGGGGAACAATTTATGAAATCCAAACGCATGGTGCATTTATTAAATGTTTAAGGCATGTTTTACCATGTCCCAAATATAAACTATATTTTACATACATTAAAAAATAAATCTAAATCCTTTAAACCTATTATAAGGGAAAATTATTTTGAAAGGCTTAACATTATCATAATTGAAATATTCAAGTTCCAAAATAATTGTATCTACATGCAAAATAGGTCATATGTTAATATCACATCATTTGAATTGTTTGATTTAGAAAAAATATATATTAGCCAAGATAAACTTTTGATAGATAAAAATAATTATATAAGTAAAATTCATGAAGGATCAACATATATGGTTTATTTTGATATGGTAGGTACATCCCAAATTTTATAGCATTATGAAAAGGCCTAAAATACAAACAATGACACTAGTGGGCAAACATCAAACGACAAATGAGCAAGCTCAAGTGAGCAACAAAGAATCTTTATAACATATTCCATGCCACATCATTGAATATTCTCAAGCCACATGGATTCATTTTTTGTGATATGGCAAAATATTCCTTACTAACTTGCAAATTATTTTACCACATGGATAAAAGTCTAGTTTCAAAACACACAATTACTTTCTTTTGGAAGTATATATGGGTGAAAATGGTGGATCAAAATTGTACCCATAAACCTGGGGTCTTTTAAAGATTGCAAACCACATTAGAAATAGTCATAAAAAAAGAAGGGTCATGGTTTGCTTGGGTGGACAATTTTTTATAAGGTATTATAGTCTTTCAATATTTTCAAATGCTAGGAAAATTTTATTCATCCATCATACACATCCATCAACCTTCCCACTTAAACATATGAATTACACAATTTTATGTGTCAAGATTTTCAAACATTAAAAACCATATGACATGAGGCATTATTGAACTAATTTTGGGTTCAAATATATGGAAATTATTAGTATTTTATTAAAAAAAGGTCATATTTTATAGGTATTTTGAAAATATGATACCCTTTTATAAACCATATGACTATCATTTTAAGAAGATTACTTTCAAACTTAAAAATAAATAGGGGACTAAAATACATCATCTTAAATACATTAAGAGTTGATCCCCCCCCCGCCCCCCCCCCACCCCAATCCACACAAAGATAAGGTATTTGCTATGTGGACAAAAAATGTAAAATTTCAACACATTTTTATCATCCTAAGGGTTCATTAATATATGTAATTGGGCCAGTAAGGTAGTCAAAAAATGCATATTTGTGTATACATATCAAATTATAATATTTTTTATGACAAAATTGTTGTATTACAACAATTATATACATGCAAGAGGTATTTCCTCTATGGGACAACATTTGGTGCTTACCAAAATACTAAATATATTCATATGCATGAAAATAATTTAACATATTTGTGATGTGCTTGTTCCATATTACAAGATTGTAAGTTCAAATGCTTATTATCATACACCTAACCTTGCTTTATATGGTACTTTATTCCAAACATTGTTGTGAGATAGTATTTTTTGCCCTCTCAAACAAATCGTGACCTTTGAAATGATTAGGCCATCCAAGGATGTTAAAAGAATAGCATATTCCAAAAATGATATTGATTGCACCATGAAATTAATTTTTCCTACATCATTGTTGGAAGTTCTCCACCAAAACTAACATATTGGACTGTGAATAATGAAAATGAAATATGCATTCCAAAACCTAACACAAATATAATTTTTTAATAATCTCATTGGATTACAAATGCTTTAGCACATGCCAACAATTGTTAAACCTCATCTTAACTCCATGAGGGATAATGAATGAACTATTCAAACTAGTCACAATACATTATGTTTTGTAAGGTATGATCACTACTACAAAATGTGGTGTAATTCATTAGTCCCTATTCATTACTTTCCAACTAGTCCCCATTTACTACGACCAATGAATAAATTCAAAATCTAATGAAATCACTTGGCGTATAACGACACCTTTTGTTGTAGTGGATACATGTGTTTACATACTCCATGCCTACCCAAAGAAGCTGTTAACATGACAATGAAATATATACAAAAACAACATGGGTGATTTCTAATTGTCACATTGAAACATTTATGGCCACAGAATATGATGTAAATTCATCCATACCCAAGGGGATGGACATCTATAAGGGGCAAACTAGTTGAAGGACTAAACAATTTACTAGCATCCCAATTGTTGGTGTGTTGTTGTGTTAATTTAAACACTAAAGGCCTTCTCACCTTCTTGCCACAATGAAATGTGGGCCAACTATTTGCATCTGTAGGTCTAATTACATTTGGTGTGAAGGTTGAAGGAACTTGGAAATTTCTTGAAGTGGAAGGCTCACCTCTAAATAAAGTCCAAGGGTTGTTCTTGCATTCAGAATCAAACATAAACCCAACCTCTTCCAAAGATGATACCTATTTCTAAATAAGGTTAACACCATGTTGAATAGGCCATATAGTTGAAACACGCGCTCAAGCAATGACATGCTTTTGTGAAAACCCACTCACAACAATTGAAGTCATCTAGATAAAACCAATGCTTATGGTGCTCAAAAGCCCTAGATCATAATTGGGCCCAAAAACCAGGATAACTTGGGGCTGGGGTCCCAAATGTTGTCTTATGTGTATTGATTTTTCTTGTGCACTTCACACCAATATTTTTTTGCAGTGTAGAACATTGCACTACAAAACTAAGAGGGCACCAATCAATATGCCAAAGGCCATCCCCGCACGTAATCTCATTTACCACTATGCCACCTTAAAAAAAAATATAAAACATATTTTGTGTAACACATGGCGACCCATGGACGTGCAAGTCATCGACACTATTGGGATGACAAACAAGAACAACCACATGAGTACAAGAAAATTTGACATGGCGAGGCTTATGCAACTCATGGTGAAAAGTTAACACTATGCATGGCAGAACCAAACACCTCCTCACCCTTGAGATGAGGAGTTAGTGTCATGAACAAATATCTAAAAGCAAAATTGGCAATGGATGTTGCAAGCTTGGGAATATCCTTCAAAGCATTGGCCCTCTAGTCTATGACCACATTGTAAAGTTGGTCCCTTCATGGCAAACTTTTCCATATGGTAGTACGTTGGAGGTAAGGATCATCTACCACGAACATTTCATTTCACCATGATTTTGTACATGGGTCTTTTTATCTCTCCTTCCCCATTACACCCATTGTTGGTTTATAGCATAGAATGTGTTCATCACCTTAAATGGATTGCTAATTATGAGACATTTTGTCAATGTTTTGATGTAGGTGATCGTGAGCCAACTTTGTTAAGATCTTCACCTAAATTTCCTAGCTTTGCACAAGTTGGATACCATGTTGCTGGTATGTTCACAAATCAAAACTATACACAACATTTTGCTTCACTTTTGAAAAAACATTAAGCAAAATGTGATTTTTGCACTTGTAGTGAATAAAAGCCAATGATTGGAACCATCACATAGAAAACAAAAGGGAAGGCCAAAAAAAACCAAAAGAGGCATTGCTTGTAAGAACTAAAGAAGGGAGAGAGCTAGTCCCTCTCATGGTAGGAAACTATTTCACCCATAGCCCCTCTAATGTTGCCTAGATGCAAATCGTGAGATTGAATAATAATAGGAGGTCTAGAACAAGCATCTCCTAGTAACGTAATCTTCCTCTCTATAACAAAGGTTAAAGCATGCTAAAGAGTAATACTAACATATTGCATAAAAAATTGAGTATAAAAAGACCAAGATAAATGACCTCCTGATCGTCTATTGTGGAAAAGATGAGCACATTCTTTGATGAAACGATCCATATCATGGTCGAATGTGCCATGCACCTCCATGGCCATTGGAATAAAGTGGTGCATGTCATGAATCCCTTTATATTTATGGATCTTAAAAATGGTGCTAAGTTTCACAATTACACCTATTAGTTGACTAATGCCATTCATAGCCACCATATTTCATGTTAGGTCAATAACCACCACATCAGCAACAAAGACCTAGTCCTCACGAATCATGTAGATATCAATTCGTAATGAAACTTTTAACATAAGGGCATACCATCACTTTCTCCATATGGTGTGTAGAACCAATGGATAGATGGACTAGCAATCAACCATAGCCTTGCCCCTTTGCCTAAACAAGAACTAATGCAGCCTTTGGATGTTGAAAAAATGGAGTCATCCTCCAAGTTAGACCTAAACGATGTGTTGTGATGGATGTTCATCAAAAATGCTTTGGTGAAAGCATGGTGAAGTGGACCAAAAGTGGCACATGCAAAGTCCACACAAGAATATACAATTTTTTTAATCCCTTTTTTAACCCTCTCACAATTCCAACATTTTGTGTATTACTCATTTTTGAAAGTTCATAAGTTTTTCTTAAATTTTTCAATCACCTTGGTCTATAACTTATTTTCTTCTTGTATAAATCTATTAAAATGGTTAATATTAATGTGGACCTTTTTTTACATTTCATTTATTTATTCATTTTTCCAATCATAGTTATGTTTAAATAGGAAAATTGTTAGATGTTCATCATGCCTTGGGCCTTATTGAATGTAATTATTGATTTCACACCATTCTTCATTTTCATAATACAAACATATTTTTTCTAAATATTTTTTTCCAATTCTTCATTTTTATGTCGATTGTGGACTTTTAGGGATATATCAATTCAGAATGCACATGAAAATAAAATAAAATATTTTTTCTTGAATTTTTATTTCCACATGTCATATATGTTAAGTTTGATCAAATCATGTGATTGACATTTAAAAAATAATTTTTTTTAGTGAAAACAAAGTCCACATAATTTGTTACATCACACATTTGCCACTTTAAAAGTTCAAAAACACTATACAACTAATTCTAATTGCAAAAATGTTTTATGCATTTCACTACATATATATTACAATACATATTTGAGTCCAAAACATAAAATATTCAATCTGATTATCATGTAGCATTATATTAAATTTCATTTCTTGAAAAAATAGTGTCTGTGATGTCCATTTTGGTATAACGCATCGTGCTTTTGCCTGCTTATAGACCTACGGTGTTGGTAACTCCTAAACTCTTAAAAGAAAGTTGCATCTTTTAGCTATAAGAGGAAGGCTATTTTGAGTTGCACAAAGGCATGACTAAAGGAGGTGTGGGCCCCTTTCAACTTGAGAAACATATTCTTCCAAAATGGGTTTATAAAAAATATGGAACTTGGAGCATAAATATAGAGCCACCAAAGCCTAACTCGCTAGAAAGGTAGATGGGGCATAATCCTCTATAGATAGTATCCTATACCACTAAAAGAGATCAATAGTTAAGCTTGACATCTCATTAAAGAGCCTTGAATAAACTCCCATAACCTTAGACCCATAATGTCCCCACATACTTGCATAATTCACTTGTTGACATTTGCCAAAAAAAACAAGAAGGAAGAAGGAAGAAGTATTGTTCAAATGAGATAAAAAGGTTGACAAATGACACATGAAGACATAATGCCCAATGCAACCTATGTGTTTCCCAAGATAAGAAGATCATCAATATGCACCATGTTCTATGTTAAAACTTGATCCAAAAAATGTGTGACAAAATCTTAAGAACCCACTAAAATGTGTAAGCCGTCTATGAGCAAAATGCAGCCTTAAAGAATTTTTATGCCTGAAAAGATCCTTAATGGATTCTAAAGCTTGCACTTTGACATTTTGACCCAAAGCTCAACTAAGGTTAATTGGGTCGAAAGGTGGTCAAAGGTAAGGACAATTTCGTTCATAGGGCCCATGATGTGTGTATTGTTTGCTAGGGATGGAAAGACATAGTTGCGGGTTCATGCAATGATTTCAAGGAGTGTTCAATAATGGGCCAAGGCAAATTAAAGACCTTTTAGGGGGCACCTTGCCTTGTGTGTAGAATTGATTAAATAATGGTGAACCTTTCTTCATGCTGCCCATGTTGGTAGTAAAAAAAACGAGCACCATAAAACAACCTAGTAAAGGGGACAATGTTCGTTAAAAGTCCCTTAACATCTTGTAGTTCTTTAAAAATAACAGTTCAAAAAACGTTATTAAAAGCATTTTTGTCGTTGACTTATATCATGCCCTAATCAAGGTGTAGGTCAAAAAGGGTTCTAATGTCGAAGGAATGGTCTCACAACCTCCAAGGGTTGATACTTCGAACTGATGGAATGAAAGGTGTTTTTAAAATGACACTTGAAATTGTAGGACAATGGAACAACTAATAATTGATGAAAACATCTTGCCTATGGCAATAGGATGAAAACCTTTAGAGTCCCTTGCCATTGCCAACAATTTGTTAGCCTTCAACATTAAGGCCATTGACCTAAGGATATCAGCATGGGCAACAACAATAGTGGCTTAGAATAATTTCGAAAACCCTAAGGATGGGTCTTCTAGTATAAAGTAATTTGAGAGATGTTCATAGACCATCCCATATAGTTCACCTAAAACAAATGGGGAGTAATGGCTAGGGTTTGTGCACACAAAATCCTATCCATGACAAAGGTGTGTTCAGGTTAAAAGTAAAAAATAATTGAAAGGACATGGTCTAATGGAAAGGGGTATAGTTGACACAAAGTTGTAATGGTGTCCTTTGAAAGAACTGACGTCATGGGTTGAAAAACCTTAGCAACACACTAGTATTTTCTAGCTTTACCCAAAGTTAGACATCAATGAAGGCAAATGGTCAAAGAATCATTCAAATGAAAACAAATGGTCAAAGAATCATTCAAGGAGCGGTGGGAATGGGGAGCATGTGAAACACAAGAGGATTCTTCTTGAAGAGAAGACCAATCATTTACCATAAACCTTTTAAGGTAGGCAAAAACCTCTTACTGACTTGAACGACCTCCTCGATTATAGTGTAAACACCAATGTGACAACAAGAGAAGAAGGAACTATGTTGATTTGTCCATCGGATTTTGAGTAATTCGATCGAGGGGTAAGCGAAAAGCTTGCCTGATTTCGTCCTAGAAGGTTTGAAGGATACTATGACACACATGAGAGCATGCAAAATGAATTTCAAACAACCTCAAAATGAAACTATATTGAGCTCGAAGCCAACCCCAAGAAGCAAGGGGGACAGAACCAAGGTGGAGCACATGAGGGGAGAACACATGCAAACACAAAACATCTTGGTTAGCTTGGGAGACGAGGCTAGCATAAGGGAGAGCATTCTTGACATGCTTTGAGAACCGCTTAAAAAGTAGAGGCTAGAGCAATGTGGACAAGGGACATTTTGAACTGACATAAGATGTAAAGAAGGAGCCATGCAAGACAAAGGGCTATGCCCAAAACATGATGATGCAAAAACCTAAGTAAGGCCCAAAGAGAAAGCAAATTTTTTTTTTTGCTATTGCAAGAATGTGTTGACGATGGCGGGCCTGACGCCCACTATTGGGTTGCCAATACAAGCTCCTAGTCGCCAATGTTTTTGTTTTTGTTCCACGCACTATCCTTGTGTCATTTGTCAATGGTTCATGCCTGTTTGGTGCCTCTCCTTTGTCTATTTTCTCTTTTGCTCATCTTCCATTTCTTCGTGCCTCTCTCGATGCTGTTGCTGGCGGTGGTGGGCTGTCAGTTACCAAGCATATCTACATACATATACACCCAAACCGCCTTGAGAACCTCCGGTTATTTGGTTCCGTTTTTATTAACCGCCACACACTGGATCCGACCCACCTGACTACCATGCGGCAAACTGGCGGACGGTTTCACGTTCCACACTCGAGTAGGTACCTACCTTCATCTGTGTTTGTTTCTTGAGGCCTTGATTAGGGTTTTGAGTTCTGCAATTGCAGGAGATCGTTCGAGTTCCGCGATTGCAAAACGCTTCTCGATGGATTGATTGCTCTCCCCGTCCCGTTTCTGGATGTGGGTTGTGGGACAAATTGTGGCAAGCGCAAGGGAATTAATTGAGTTGTTACAAGAGTGAAGTGTAATTTGGTTTTTTTTAGGGTGAAAGAATTTGTGTATTGTGGTCGTCTTTGAGGAAATGTTTTTGTTCTCGGATTGATATGTAAGAGAGTGAGTGAGGATGTTGTTCTTCAAAAGCTCGAGTAGGAGGAGGAGCACGACGACGACAGGGACGAGGAGGATGTGATGAAATTAGGTTTTTGGGGTACTTGTGATGAAGGAGTTTTGTTCCTGGATTTCTGGGTGAGTGGGGGTTTTTGTGAGAAGAATTTTGCATGAAATCATCATGGCTGGCGAGACAGTTCGTGTGGAGATTCGTCCGGAAATTAGCGATTCCTCGTCCATCAAAGCTTCGGCGGAAGCAGAATCGAAGCCCCCATCATCAGAGGTCAAACCTGTAGCACGTCATCATCTTCCAGAACAGCAGTCTGGGCTTGAGGAAGAAGACGAGAAGATGGAGGAGGAGGGGAAGAACACAAGGTCCTTCGGGGAGGGCATTGAACCTCCAGGTCATCATCAACAAGCAGCAGTGGTGACCGAGGCTGAAGACGAGAAAGTGCAGAAGAAGCGCAATAGGGAGGAGATTGTGAGCTTCTACAAAGCTTACAGAAGGGTAAAGATGCGTGTGGCAAGACAGGATGAATCCCAGAATGTGGGATTCGGCATTGAGAACGATGGTGAAGATGCATATCGCTCCATGCTTGCTCTTTCCAAAGGTTAGGGCAAACTTCTCTTCTATACTTGAGCTTCTTTCATAAATGCTCATTAGGTGCCCAAGGTACCTTGAACCCTAAGCCCTCTGCAAAAGACATCATCTCTCTCTTCTCTCCCAGGCTCTCTGAATTGCAAATCTTGTGGTTCCTGCCTGAGGTCATGTGGTGACATTGCCTCTTGGAGGTACCCCCTGAATTCTTCTGTTGCAGCCAGCATGCCATACAAATGTCTCCTTTGCTTCTTGGGACTCATTGCAAACATGAATTCTTTTGGAGTGATTTGTGACTGCAGGTTGTGTAGGTGCACGCCGTATTGCTGCAGAGCTCATACCTCGTTATGCAATGTTCTGTCCATCAGCTCTTGAGGCTGCTGCAAAGACAACAATACAGCTCTTGGAGTGGAGCTGTGGGGTCCTCCGGAAAGGAGGTTCCATAGAAGACCCCCTTGTAGGGAAGACTGCAGAAGCATGCTTGGATGGGTTAGTGCACCTTGCTGCGGCTTCTGTAAGTGCTGCAAGCAGTCTTTTAAGTGTAGGTGGGATTTGTACTGAAGTCTGCCGTACCATTTACACATACTTGCTTCAGCAGCTGAATGGACATGAACTCTTTCAGCCCAGTGAATGCAGGATTGGAAAGGCTGAAGTGCAAGAAGAAGCTTCAAATATAGAGAAAGAAAGTGAAACTTTTGCTGAGTGTACAAAGCCAGACAAGCTTGTTAGGTTGATAAGGTCAAGTCTGCTGCGAATCATCAAGGGAGATGCAGAGGGAATTCTCTCAGTCTGCTTTGAGTTGTTGTCCCTGGATACTGAGCACCGCAAAAATGTACAACAGTTTTTGGCACAGATTCTGAAACGTGTTTGGCCATCAAGCCCCAACCTGAAGCTTGAGGATTGGGCACATGGGGAATTTGGTTTTGGAAATGGAAGTGCAGAGGTTGTTCAGTGGGCCTTGGATGATGTTCCTAGTAAGCAAAGTGAGGAAGAGGCAGTGTCATCACCAAAGAGCGAGGTGACGGCTGTTGAACAAAAAAGTGATACTTTGACGACTCTACTTGCCAAAGTGAGCTTCCCTGGGCAGCTTGGGATGGATTCTTGTAAGGTGAATTTGAGTATCATACAGATGTCTAAGCCTTGTGACTGTTGAGACTAATTTCTATGTTTGTGGAGCAGATTGTGCACGCAAAACCTTCTCTTGAGAGATGGCTTGTATCAGTGGTGCGTCACTTCCGTTGTACAGCAAGCAGCAAAGTGGAGAAAGAGGTGTTCCCTCTCCTCTTGTTGATTCTCAAGACACTCCCATCCTTCACTCCTGCAGATCTTGAGCTTGTTGCCTTTGATGAGCCTGCTGCTCCAGTCTTTGGGGAGGACAAACAAAGAGATGAAACATCTTACTACAGTAGTTATGTCAACCCTGGTGAAGGAATCCCTGGGACTCGGTGGAATGATGCTTCTCAATATAGAATGGAACATCTAGGGTACAGGAAGCATGCTCCAGAGTATTCTAATGCCACTGCAGACAGCACTCAATGGTGCTATGGATTGTCAAAACCACCTGGGTACGAGGGAGGGGAATACTCCAATGATCACCCTGCAGAAATGCCCTCAGACTTTCGGAAAACTGTTTCAATCATACCTGAGGGAGAGACATGGCACAGAGGAGAGGAGTTTGGTGATAGTGAGCCTCGGGTTGCATGCAGTAGTGCCGAGGCTGATCACAACTCCAGACTCACGAGAGGGTCTGAGATTTATAAGCAGGCACCAGAGAGTGATTCCTGGCCATCTAGGGAGCGAGAAGCTGATCCTGGAGTTCCTGGGAATGTTAAAGGGAAGTCTCATGCAACAACCACATGGGCTCCCAACTGGCGCACTGGAGGGAGGCCTCCAGAGCCACCTCGAGAGCTAGATAAGCCTGCTGACAATGACATGGAATCTTGGGGGCAGAGGAAGGATTTTGTGAATGGAGGTCCTCCATGGATTGAACCAAGTGCAACCAGGTCGGTTATTTTACCTTCTCCTCAGCAGCCATCAATGGTGCATTTTCAGGTCACCCCCCCAAATCAGGTTGGGTGGTGTTTAGATGGAGACCCAACAGCCATGGATGTTTTCCCAGCTTCTCCCCACCTTTGGGTAGGATCACTAGGCTCAAATGTAAGTGAAGCTCTCGTCAAGTTCCACTTTGAGAAGTATGGTCCTGTTGAAGGGGTGTCAGTTTTTCGGGGCCGTGACTTTGCAGTCGTGAAGTATCAGAGTGTGCGCAATGCAGTCAAGGCTCGCGAGATTATGCAGGGAGCTGTGCTGTGGGGAAAACCTTTGCAAATCAAGTTTCTTGATGCTGGTGGCACTGATAGGCATCTGAGCAGTGGAGGTGCAGTCAGTGTGAGTTGTCATGTGTGGGTTGGAGGGATCTCGAGCCAAAGTGCAAAAGAAGAGCTTCTTAGGGACATGACAGCAGCAGGGTTGAAAGGGCCCCGTTCTGTACTTGCTTTGGTCAGTGCAAGTGCAATATTGCTGGAATTTGAAACCCCGGAGGATGCTGCTACTGTTACAGCACATGTGCGGCAACGACGGAAAGAGGGTGGTGGTTATCTTTTACCATCAACAACTGATGCAGCCCCAGACCGGAATACTGTGTCTAGTGTTGTGAATGTGACCTCTGATGTGGTTAATCAAGGTGGCAATCGTCACCTCTGGATCGGGCGGGTTGATCCTTCAGTTTGTGATGACCAGTTATTGACTGCATTCTCACAGTTTGGGGAACTCACTGGCTGGAAGTTTCTGCGGCAAAATGGCTGTTGCTTCATTGATTTCAGGTAATGCTATTGCATTCTGACATGTGGGTATGAGTGAGTATTGTCATGGCAGCTTGCCCTACATGTACCTGCAATGGTTTCTTTGATTCTTGTTCCAGGAGGAATCAATTGGCCTACTCTTGTTGGTTGGGCTGTGTGTAAACTTGGATGTTTCATTAACAGGTTACCAGAGTGTGCTGCTCTTGCGAAAGCCAATCTGAATGGGGCGCAATTTGGGAATCAGTGCATTAACGTGGAGTTCAAAAATGTTCCAGCACAGAGGAGTGCCTCAGGGACGACTCTTCTGAGCTCTTCTCCACCCACAACTGCATTGCTTCACACACCCCCTATCACTGGGACTTCCAGCAGTCGAGGACTTAATAATCCAGCTCTTGCAGCTGCTCTTGGAAACATCTCCAACAAGCTTATGAGCTTCACAAGTGGAGCCCAAGCTGGTAGCTTTGGATTTGGGAGGATACGAGGAGGTTGGGGTCCTGATGGGGTTGGGCGGGAAGCAGCTGAAAGAGTACCTACGAATACATTATGGATTGGACTGCCTGACATTGTGGGTCCTAATTTTATGAATGAGGGAGAGCTAAAACACATATTCAATCTTGCAGTAGAGGGGGTTGGAGGTGTGACAAAAGTGAGGAGTGCTCGCACTAGCCGGGGCCCTTGCAGGTTCGTGGAGTTTGATCGAGTTGAAGCAGCCACTGTTGCCTTGCAGGTGATTTCTGGTCGCCTTGATCCAGCTATTCAGATTGAGTACAGGTAATTTTGTTTCCTTTCTCTTGTTGTGTTCCTCTGTCTTCTTGGTTTCCTTGGACCTCTCCTCCTTTTAGGTTCTGCTGAATTAACCAGCATCGTGGCCCAATTTTCCCCACTACTGCTGGTCTTCTGAAAGAAATGCTGTATGCTTGTTTGACATTAACCTGCCACCCAATGCCAGGAATTTCAGTGGGGGATGATTAGGGTAGGTAGTCAATACCATACATGTTCCTGTTGATTATCAGATTATCTCTTAATTCTTTTCAGGTTGATGTAAAACTGGAAGTATTGAGAATTTCTCAGTAGCTAGGAAGGTAATTGTTGAACTAGGCAGCTTCTTAGCTGAGTCTCCCCAGTCACTTCCAGTCTTGTGACAGAAACTGGGTACACATGAGGACTCACACATATGGCAAGGAGAGGTGTAGAGAGATTCCACATTAACCTTGCCTCTCTCTGATGTATGTTGGGACTGCAGTAACTCAGCAATATCCTTACAGCAAAGTGAGAACCCATATGTGTATAACCATGGTGGGGGGCCACCACCACCACAGGCCCCACCGGTTGCTGATTTTCGACGGCGGGGCTGGGACTACTATCATGAGCAAGACCGGCCACCACTAGGGCATCCACAGCGTGAGTGGGAGAGAGAGAGCAAGGACGGAGAGTCTCCAAGTATCCAGGACTTTGAGGGTGGTGGTACTTCCATTGGGCAAGGCCAACCAGGTTTACCACCTGGGTGGGGGGGATTGCCTGAGAAAGAGTTTTCAGAGGAGGGTTACAATTATGTAACTTGGTAACTCTCATCCCAAAATTCCATACATGTCAATTTCCCAAACAGTAATTTCCAGTACATGTTGCAGAAACTATTGTGAGTGTGTGTAATGCTTGTCAGTGTTTGTAGCCCAGGAAGTCTGTTGACAGTAGTTCTTTGGTTACTGAGATCCAGTGTGATTGGATGTTGCAGGGATCAAAGGAGGTTTAGAAGCCCTGTGACATTTAGAGAAGAGTCTTTCTCTAGGCTGGATCCATCGGGTGTATTTCATGGCAGTGCTGGTGGCACAGCAGGTGGAGATGCAATGGCAGGTGGTCATGAGAGCAGTCCATTACAATCACAAGGCAGCGGTCACAGTCTGCTGGGACAGAAGCTGATGCTGGAACAACAGTTGACAAAGGAGTGTAGCCTGATCAGGCCTCCTCTACCACCTCAGGGTGCTACTTTGGCACCATTGCCAATTCCCAAGCACCCACCTCGCATCCACTTGGAACATATTCCATCCAACAATTCCTGGTCAGGTGCCCTGGGGACTGTTCCATCTTCCCCAGTAGCTCAAGTCTCACCTGCTGCATCCACACCCATTTCAAAGTCCGGTTTGATGTCACCCATGGGCACTCCCTTGCCATACCATGGTGCACCAAAGCTCGAGAAAGGTCTGGGCCGTTATGCCCCACCTTTACTACAGTCCCCAGTCACCCCTGTTCTAAGCAGTCTACCATCCCGGCAAGATTCAGAGCATCTTAACCAGGCTCTTGAGCAATTGGATGCTGTGGGAGACCTGCTGAGCACATCAGTTGACCAAATGACTGTGCCTCTAGAGATGATGAACCCTCCATACAAACTCCATTCAGAGATGATGCATCCTCCCCTCCCCCCTCTGCCACCTGCCTCACCACCACCTCCACCACCAAGTGAAACTCCACCCTCCCCACCTCCTCCTCCCCCACCCTTGTCACCACCCCCATCATCCCCACAATCTTTAAAACCCCCTGTTCTACCCCCTCCTCCAAGCTCACCTCCTCCTCCGTTACCACCTCCTCCTCAGGAGTTCTTGCCACCTGCCATGGGAACTTGTGACATGGGTCAGGAAGAGGTTGTAGATTTCATGGCAACAGGTGTGCCTCTTGTGCATGAAAGACATTGGCGGGGCACTCTTTGCAAAAGTGGACTGCAGTATTGTGAGTTATGGGTGGTTCGTCAAGATTCATCAGCGTGTTACTATGACCATGGTCCTTATGAGCCCTTTGGGTAATCTCTACTGACCTGATCCTGTTTAGTTGGCAAGTTTACATCTCCAGGCACCTTGCCTGGGGAAGATGATGTTCTCAGTGATGCTGGCTCTGTTGATGAGCTCGGTGTCCAAAAACAGTTTTGGCACTTGCATGCAAGTGAGAAACACTGCCATGTTGGAAGCTGTTCAAGAGTTCCTCTACTAGACATGCTGAAAGTTCCTTTGATGCTTTTGGAGTCTAATGACTATTTCACTTCTTTGAGCTGTTCTCAAATTTCCTGCAATATGCATACTTGGACAGGTGGCCTGACAAGCTCGATGTAACAAAGCGAGCAGATTTTAAGTCTGTGAAGTCATCTTTTCTTGCAACACCTCCAAATCAGGTTGGTTATTCTGAGCTCTTGAATCTGATCTTGGAGCTGGAAAAGGAAAATAATAATGGAAAGCCTGCTTGTGATTCAACTTGCTGCAATTTGCTCTGGATTGGGTCTACTGACATTGTCTTTGTTTTGTGCAGCGTGAGGTCTGCAAGTTATTCCCTGCACCTGAACAACATGAAGGGGTATGCCCTTCTATTCCAAGCCTCAACTTTGTCTTAGAGATAATGACTAATGAAGCCTAATGAAGTGTAGTCTTCAGAGATGAACTCTGCTGAAGTCAGATATCTCTTGGAAATTGTGTTGGTCACAAGGGTGTTGGGCCTTGCTGAGGTGTTTGTTCTCTATGTGTGCAGTTCAAGCAGTTTGTCAAAGTCACCTATCTCTTGGAATTGAGTTGATCACAAGCCTTGTGTTGGGTCTTGCTGAAGTGTTTGTTCTCTCTATGTGTGCAGTTTGAGCAGTTTGTTGCTTACTTAAGGCAGAGGGACCGTGCAGGAGTGGTGAAGGTCCCTGCAACCGAGCGACTTTGGCAACGTATGCTTTACATTCTCCCTTGGTCAGCTGACATATGTGATATGCTTGAAATCTCTCAACAACCCACCTCCTGTCTCATAAGCCTGATCTTACCAGCACCCACATGCATGAGCTCAAACTAATGTACAAATTTCCTTTTCTCCAATCAGTTCCAAATTTTGACACTGATGCCATGTTTCTTGATTCGTGATGTGTCTGTGAGCAACATCATTCTACACACCCATGTAATGTTTTACTTCAGATCACTAAATCCTTAACAAGTGTCCTACTGTTAGGGAATGTGGTTTGTTTGTTTCGCTTTGTTCATTTTGCCAGATTGAGTTTTTGTAATTGGAAATTCACTGAAAATCAAAAGTCAGTTTTTGAACATTCTGTTGTGTGAAATACAACTTTTGAACTGAAATTGTATTTCACACAACAGAATGTTCAAAAACATATATATACTTTATAAAATAACTACATTACAATATCTGAGCAACAGCACAGGCCAACTACTATGATGATTTCAAGTAAGTCTCCATATTTGAAGCACCATAAAATTGTGATTTTGTGAAATACAATAGTTCTCTTGATTTCTTGCATGCTTGTGAAGCAAATTTGGTTTGCAATCAATGCATTGAATTGTCTCAATTTGGAAAGTGATAGTGGACATTTGGTACCGAAGTACATGACACAACCTTAGCCTTAAAAACCTCTTCAAAAACCTCTCAAGCCTTGATGTGCCTGTGTAGGAGCTTACACCCCTTTTATCATATTTTCAGATGGTGGGTAAATTGTGTTGACCTTTGAAGGTGTGTGCTCAGTTTTTTGTGCTTTACAAAAAAATAATTCCCTTTGTATTGAAGAGTTTTTTTCCTAGCTGTTCATATTTACTAGCCTATGCCGTTGGCTCAGTGTGAAGACATTCTTTATTTTTCACATTTTCAGATTTGAAAATTTGTAAATTTGGCAATGTGAACACAATGGAGGGCTCAACTGATTTTTCCTTCCAAACCCAATTTCTGCAATTTGTTG
>Ga0116230_10000931_pt1 | contig 26736 bp, 18 predicted proteins | sample S1TSphfallax_3_FD_88678 | JGI IMG/M metagenome (GOLD analysis project Ga0116230, IMG submission 88678) | Host-associated microbial communities from peat moss isolated from Minnesota, USA - S1T2_Fd - Sphagnum fallax MG | ecosystem: Host-associated > Plants > Peat moss > Unclassified | place... | reverse complement strand
TATCTCGCCGACGAGATCGAATCGTACTTCGACGGCGGCTCAGAGTTCGGCGTCACGACGCACTACGTGGTCGAAGATACGCCGCTCGGCACGGCGGGCGCCGTCAAGATGGCGCACGAGCTGTTGGCCGGCGAGCCGTTCCTCGTGATCTCGGGCGATGCGTTGACCGACATCGACCTCACGGCGCTGATCGAGCATCACAAACGCGAGAAGAACGCCGTCACGATCGCCTTGCAGCGCGTCACGAACCCGCTCGAGTTCGGCGTCGTGGTCACCGACGAAGATCAGCGCATCACGCGCTTCCTCGAGAAGCCGTCGTGGGGTGAGGTCTTCTCCGACACGATCAACACCGGCATCTACGTGCTCGAGCCCGAGATCCTCGACCGCATGGTGCGCGGCAAGGTCTACGATTTCTCGAAGGATCTCTTCCCCGACATGCTGCGCGACGGCGCGAAGCTCGGCGGCTACGTGATCGACGCCTACTGGACCGACATCGGCAACCTCGAACAGTACCAGCAGGCAAACTACGATGCGATCGACGGCAAGGTGCACCTCGAATCGCTCGGCACCGAGGTCGCGCCGGGCGTCGTCGCGGGCGAGGGCTGCCGCATCGACCCGACCGCGCGTCTGCACGGCCCGATCGTGCTCGGGAGCGGCGTGCGCATCGGTCCGGGCGTCGAGATCGTGGGGCCGAGCGTGCTCGGCGACAACGCGATCGTCGAGAGCAACGCGCGCATCACGCGCAGCGTGCTCTGGGAAGACTGTTACGTGGGCGAGGAGGCGATCCTCAACGACTGTACGGTCGCCGACCGCAACACGATCGAACGCCGCGCGACGATCCACGAAGCGACCGTCGTCGGGCGCGGCTGCACGATCGGCGCCGGCGCCGCGGTCAACGCGAACCTCAAGCTCTGGCCCGACAAATGGGTGACGTCGGGCTCGATCGTCTCGATGTCGCTGATCTACGGGCAGAAATGGCCCGGTTCGCTGTTCGGGTCGGTCGGCATCACCGGCCTCGCCAACCTCGAGATCACGCCCGAGTTCGCGCTCAAACTCGGCCAGGCGTTCGGCTCATATCTCAAGCCCGGCCAATCCGTGATGACCAGCCGCGACACGCACCCCGCGTCGCGCGTGATGAACCGTTGTGTGATCTCGGGGCTGCTCAGCGTGGGCATCCACGCGCTCGACCTGCGCTCGTATCCGCTGCCGCTCGCGCGCTACGCGGTGCGCATCGGCGGCGACGGCGGCGTGCACGTGCGCGTCTCGCCGACCGATCCCAACGCGATGATCTTCGAGTTCTTCGACTCCTACGGGATCACGACCGACAAGAACACCGAACGCAAGATCGAGAACCTGTTCTTCCGCGAAGACTTCCGGCGCACGCCGATGGACGAAGTCGGCAACCTCGACTTTCCCTCGCGCATGCTCGAACGCTACACCGCCTCGTTCATCGAAGCGCTCAACGCGGTCGCGCTCAAAGAAGCGGGCTTCCGCGTCGTGATCGACTACGCGTGGGGCAACTCCTCGATCGTGCTGCCGCAGATCCTCGGCGGGCTCGGCGTCGATCAGATCTCGCTCAACGCGTACTACGATGCCAAGCGGGCGCGCAATTTCCGCCACGATCGCGAGACGCACATCGAGCGCCTGGCAACGGTGGTGCAATCGCTCGAAGCGAACCTCGGCCTGCTGATCGACTCCGACGGCGAGACGTTCGTGCTCGTCGACGACAAGGGCCGGATCGTCGGACGCAACCGGCTGATGGCGCTGATCACGCTGCTGATCGCGCGCGCGAACAAGGGCGCGCGCATCGCGTTACCCGTCACGGTGCCGAACGCGGTCGAGCGCATCGCGGCCGAGAACGGCGCGTCGATCGTGCGCACGCGCAGCGATCGCCGCTCGCTGATGGCGCTGGCGGAGAAGGACGGGCCCGAGCTCGCGTTCGCGGGCGGCGCCGACTACGAGATGATCTTCCCCGAGTTCCAGCCGGCGTTCGACGGCCTCTACGCCGCCGCGAAGGTGATGGAGCTGCTCGCCGCCGAGCACCAGCCGGCCAGCGGTCTCGTCGACCTCTTGCCGACCTGGCACGTCGCCGGCCGCACCGTGCCCTGTCCCTGGGACCGCAAGGGCAGCGTGATGCGCTCGCTGCACGACGAGGCGCGCAACGGCGGACTCGACACGATCGACGGCATTCGCATCCCGCAGAACGGCGGCTGGGTGCTGGTGCTGCCCGACGCCTCGGAGGCCTCGGTCAACATCATCGCCGAGAGCACGAGCGACGAGAGCGCGAAGTCCGCGGCCGACGAGATGGCCGACCACATCACCGATCTGATCAGCGGCGTCGCGGTCTAGCCTTCGAGGGCTTTCTGCGACTCGTCGGCGCGCGTGCGGTCGAGATAGCTCTGCGCGCGCTGTACTTCGCCCTCGAGCGCGACGACCGTTTTCTGCATGCTGCCGAGGGCGGCTTGTTTGTAGGTAGCGACCGAGTCCATCGCCTCGTAGATGTTGGTGAACGCGTTCTTGAGTTTGTCGACGTCGATGGTGGCCGATGACGCCTGCTCGTAGACGCCCGCGCTCTGCTGCTTGAGCATCAGCGAGGTCGACTCGATCATCGAGGTCGTGGTCGAGTTGAGCGCCCGAACCTGATCGAGCACCAGCTTCTCGTTGGCCAGCGCCTGCGCCACGATCACCGCGGTGCGCAGCGCCGCGACCGTCGTCGTGGTCGCGCGATCGACGCCCTTGATCAGCTCGATGTTGTTCTTCTTGATCAGGTCGAGCGCGAGGTAGCCCTGCACGTTCACCGCCATCTGCGTGAGCAGGTCCTGGACTTTCTGACGCGTGTAGAACTGCACGTCCTCGCGCAGGATCTTCGCGCGCTGCGGATCGGTCGTCTCGAGCGCGGTCAGGCGCGTCTCGACCTCGGCGTCGAGCTTCTTGCCGAGGTACACGAACTGCTCGAGCTTCTGCATGAGCGACCACATGTTGGCCTTCTCTTGCTCGATCGCGGCGTTGTCGCGCTGCAGTTCGTCCTTCGAGCGATAGAGCGTCTCGATCACCGCGTTGAGGTGCGCTTGCGCGGAGCGGTACCCGTCGAAATACGCTTTGATCTTGTTGCCGAACGGCAAGATGCCGAGCAGCTTGCGCGGCGAGAGCAGATCGCCTTGTTTGCTCGGGTCGAGCGCCTCGACCGTGTTGCGCAGATCGAGCAACCCCTTCGAGATCGGCGAGCTGCCGTCGAACACGCCGTTCTTCATCGCGTTCATCGGCCGCTCGAGCATGCGGCTCGCCACGCTCGCCGACTGCCGCACTTCGGTGTCGCCCAGTGCGTTGATGTGATCGACGCGCGCTTTGAAATCGGCCGACTGCGGGTCGAGCGAGGTCAGCTCGCCGACGTACTGCGCCACCTGCTGATCGAGGCGCGCGGTCTCGGCCGGCGGCAACGGGACGCGCCCCGCCGCATCGGCCGGCGCAATGGCGGCGACCGGTTCGGGCGGGGTGAGGGCGGGCGGCTGCAGCGGCGCGTTGTCGTTCACGACACGCCTAGTCTTCCTCGATCTCGCGCAACCACATGTTCCACGGCCGGTGCGCCACCTCGTCGAAGTAGCGCTCGTAGTTGTCGGCCTCTTGCGGATCGAGGTAGGTCGGATCGCCGAGCCGCAGCGCTTCCATCTGGATCTGCGCATTTTGCGCCGCGTAGATCGCGCGGTAGACGGAGTGCTTGATCGTCTTCCCGACCATCGTCGCGCCGTGCCCACGCATCAGCACGACCTTGTCGTCGCCGAGCACGTCGGCGAGCGCCGCACCGAGCGGTGCCGTGCGCACGAGCATGTTGGTCATGCCGCCGGTGTCGCGGATCTCGTAGACCTTCGGGCCGGTGCCCAAGAACGAGCTCATGTGGTAGACCGGCAGCAGCTTCGTCTTGGTGATGCCGAACGGGATCAGCGCCGGCGCGTGACAGTGCACGACCGAGTTGACGTCGGGCCGCTTCTTGTAGATCTCGCCGTGGATGTAGCGCTCGCTGTAGAAGCGCACGGTCGTCGGCTCGACGGGGTTGCTGTCGAGATCGAAGGTGATCAGGTCCTCGGGCGTCACGAGACCCGGCGCGAGATGGCGCGACATCACGTACTTCGTCGGATCGGCGTCGTGGCGCACGCTGATGTGCCCGAACGCGTCGACGATGCCGAAGTGGTAGAGGATCTTGTTGCCCGCGATCAGGTCGGTGACGAGTTCGGGCGCGAGCGGCGCGACGGCGGCCATCAGCGCGCCACCGCGTCGACGTAGCCGATCTTGCGTTCGAGCGCCGCGATCGCGGCGGCCCACGTGTACCGCGCGGCGGTCTCTTTGCCGGCCGCACGCAATTCGGCTTGGCGCTCCGGATCCGTGAGCATGTCGCGCAGGTACGTCGCGAGTTCGCGCCCGTCGGGCGTGTCGCATACGATCGCGTTGACGAACGGTTCGGCGTACTCTTCGCCGGTCGCGCCGCACACGGCGACCCCGCCGGCAGCCATGACTTCCAATCCCACGAGCCCGAACGGCTCCTTTCCGCTATTCGCGAGCACCGCGTCGGCCGCGGCATAGAGTCCGAAGAGCGCTCCCTCATCGAGAAACGCTCGAAGATGCACGATCGGTCCTTTGGCGAGTGCGATCCCGTCGGCGATGCGCGCCGGATCGCTGCCCTCATATTCCAGTCGCTCGACCGTGAGATCGCGCTCGTGCGCGCGCGCAAAGACGACGTCGCCGTACGCCTCGCGACCGCCGCGAACGATCAGCATCGCATCGATGCCGCCCGCGCGCAATTCGGCGACCGCATCGATCGCCTGCAGCCAATTCTTGTCGGGGTCGAAACGCCCGACCTTGACCAGCGTCTTGCGCGTGCCGAACGCGACGCGGAACGCGTCGACCAGTTCGGGATCGGCCCCGACCAGAAGCCGCTCGTCGAGCCCGTTCGGGATGACGAGCGCGGGCACGCCCAACAGGGAGAGCTCGAACTTCATGTACTTGCTCACCGCCGTCACGGCCGCCGCCGCTTGCAGCGCGGGCCAATCGATGCGCTCCCACCCGTAGGTGTTGTTCGCGTTCCACATCAGCGTGATCGACGAGCGCAGCCCGCGCTCGCGCGCGAGCCGGTCGATCGCGATCGCCGCACCGGCGGTCTGCCACTCCTCCGCGATCACGAGCGTCTGTTCGCCCTCGAGCGCGGCCGGCGCGACGATCTGATCGATCACGAAGGGCGGCACGCTCTCGAGCCAGTCGTTGACCTTGAGGTCCTCCGCATCGTACGCGTTGCGCGGGTGATAGGCGGAAATCCACTGCGACCAGCGCCGCAGCGTGACGTTGGGCGCGAACGATTCGACCGGCTTCATCGCCGGATCGCCGACGAACACCAGGTCGACGAGCGACCCCGCTTCGCCGAGCGCGCGCGCGAGTTGCGACACGCGCGTGCCGAGGCCGCCGATCGACGCGTAGCGATCGGGGCCCTCGAACGAGAGAAGAACGACGTGACGCGGAAACGCCACTTACGCGTGCGCGATCTGCCGCAACACGAACTGCAGGATGCCGCCGTGCGCGTAGTAATCGGCTTCGTCGGGCGTGTCGATGCGCACCGTCGCGTCGAAGGCCGTCACCGTACCCGCGGCGTCGGTCGCGGTGACGTGCACGTGCATGCGCGGCTTCACGCCCGCGGCGATCCCGGTGATCGTGAACGTCTCCTCGCCGGTAAGACCGAGCGCTGCACGATCCTTGCCGGTGGGATACTCGAGCGGCAGAATACCCATGCCGATCAGGTTCGAGCGATGGATGCGCTCGAACGATTCGGCGATCACCGCGCGCACGCCGAGCAGCATCGGGCCCTTTGCGGCCCAGTCGCGCGAGGAACCCGAGCCGTACTCTTTGCCGGCGAGCACGACCAGCGGCGTGCCGTCGGCGCGATACTTCTCCGATGCCTCGAAGATCGAGGTCTGCTCGTTGGTCGGCAGGTAGCGCGTGACGCCGCCTTCGACGCCCGGCACCAGCGCGTTGCGCAGCCGCACGTTGGCGAACGTGCCGCGCACCATCACCTCGTGATTACCGCGGCGCGCTCCGTACGAGTTGAAGTCGACCGGATCGATGCCGTGCGCGGTGAGATACGTCGCCGCGGGCGACGAGCGCGCGATGTTGCCGGCCGGCGAGATGTGATCGGTGGTCACCGAGTCGCCGAGCACCGCGAGCGCGCGCGCGCCGGTGATGTCGTGCAGCGGCGCCGGCGTCGCCGGCATGCCGTCGAAGTACGGCGGCTTCTTGACGTACTCGCTCTTCGGATCCCACGCGTAGCGTTCGCCCGTCGGCACGGGCAGCAGCCGCCAGCGTTCGTCGCCGGCGAACACGTCGGCGTAGCGCTCGCGAAAGAGCGCACCGGTCACCGAGGCCGCGACCGCGGCGTCGATCTCGGCGTTGGTCGGCCAGATATCTTTGAGGTACACGCTCTCACCGCCCGACCCGGTGCCGAGCGGCTCGGTCGTGAGATCGATATCCATGCAACCCGCGAGCGCGTACGCGACGACGAGCGGCGGTGAGGCGAGGTAGTTCGCCCGCACCTGCGGATGGATGCGGCCTTCGAAGTTGCGATTGCCCGAGAGCACGGCGGCGACGATCAGATCGTCGTGCTGCACTTCTTCGGCGACGTCGTCGGGCAGCGGACCACTGTTGCCGATGCACGTGGTGCAGCCGTAGCCGACGAGGTTGAAGCCGAGCTGATCGAGATACGGCGTGAGGCCCGCCTTGAGCAAGTAGTCGGTGACGACCTTACTGCCGGGCGCGAGCGACGTCTTCACCCACGGCTTGCGCTGCAGGCCTTTCTCCACCGCTTTTTTCGCGAGCAATCCCGCGCCGATCAGCACGTACGGATTGGAGGTGTTGGTGCACGATGTGATCGCGGCGATCACGACCGACCCGTCGCGCAGTTTGTCGGCGCTGTGCGAACTCGCCGAGCCCTCGTCGGTCGCGCGCTCGGCGGCGACGGCGGTGCCCCCGCCACCTTCGGATTCGAGCCGCGCGACCGGCGGCGTGATCGGCGGCGTCACGGTGCCGCGCGCGCTCTTCCACTCGTCGAGCGCGCTCTCGAACGCGGCGCGCGCGCCGTCGAGCGGCACGCGATCCTGCGGGCGGCGCGGTCCGGCGAGGTTCGGCACGACGGTCGAGAGATCGAGCGACACCGTGTCGGTGAAGCGCGGTTCGGGCGATGCGTCGGTGCGGAACATGCCCTGCGCCTTCGCGTAGGCTTCGACCAGCGCGACTTGCTCGTCGCTGCGCCCGGTGAGGCGCAAGTACGCGAGCGTCTGTTCGTCGATCGGGAAGATCGCGACGGTCGAACCGTACTCGGGCGACATGTTGCCGATCGTCGTGCGATCCGCCACGGGCAGATTCGAGAGACCGGGGCCGTAGAACTCGACGAACTTCGCGACCACGCCCTTTTTGCGCAACAGTTGCGTGATCTGCAGAACGAGGTCGGTCGCGGTGACGCCTTCGTTCAACTTCCCGGTCAACTTGCAGCCGATCACCTCGGGGATCAGCATCGTGACCGGTTGACCGAGCATCGCCGCTTCCGCCTCGATGCCGCCGACGCCCCACGCCAGCACGCCGACGCCGTCGGCCATCGTCGTGTGCGAATCGGTGCCCACGACCGAATCGGGATACGCGATCGGCGTGCCGTCCGCGGCCTTCTCACCGCCGCCGTCGGGATTCGCACCGAACACGATGCGCGAAAGATACTCGATGTTGACCTGATGCACGATGCCCGTGTCGGGCGGCACCGCGCGAAACCCGTCGAGCGCGGCCTGCGCCCAGCGGATGAACGTGTACCGCTCGCCGTTGCGCTCGAACTCGAGCTTCGCGTTGTGCTCGAACGCACCGTCGCTGCCGAAGGCGTCGACCTGCACCGAGTGATCGATCACGATCTCGACCGGCTGCAGCGGGTTGATGCGCGCGGGGTCGCCGCCCATCGCGGCGATCGCATCGCGCATCGCGGCCAAGTCGACGATGCACGGCACGCCGGTGAAATCTTGCAACAGCACGCGCGCCGGCCGGAACGCGATCTCGGTTTCTTCGGCCGCGGCGGGATTCCAGCGCGCGAGCGCTTCGACGTCGCCCGCTTCGACCGATCGGCCGTCCTCGTAGCGCAGCAGATTTTCCAGCAGCACCTTGAGCGAGAACGGGAGCGTCGCGACGTCGTGGCCGCGCGCGGCGAGGGCGTCGAGCCGGAAGTAGGTGTAGGTGCGATCGCCGACGCGGAGCGTGTCGCGCGCACCGAACGAATTGGGATGAGCGGGCGTGTTCACATCGGAGGCGCTTCGCCGCCGTGGACGGCGCCTACTCCGGCACCGGCACCGCGAGCGAGGTGAGTTCGGCCCGCGGCGAGCCGGCCGCGTAATCCACGATCCGAAGGACGCGCTCGCCGGTGAGCACATCCCAGAGCGGGCCCACGATCAGGTCGCGCCGCCATGGGGTCAGGTCGAGCAGGTCGGCGAGGGCTTCGCGGGTCGGCGGCGTTTCGCGGGCGATACGCTCGATGTCGCTGCGCGCCAGCAACAGCGTCGATGGCAGGTCGTTGGCCGCGGCGACCGCGTTGACGAGGAGGGCCAGCGCGGCGACCAGCGCGTCGCGTTGGGCGCCGAGCGGGCGCGGTGCGCGCGGCGGCAGGGTGTCTTCCGGCAGCGCTTCGCCGGCGCGGATCGCCTCGATGATGCGCGGCCCGATCGAGCGGCGCATGCCCGGATCGAGCCGGCGCAGTTGGCCCAGATCGTCGACGACCTTGGGCCGCAGGGCGACGATTCCGGCGAGCACGTCATCGGGGAGTACGTACTTCAGCGGCACGTTGCGCTCGCGCGCGATCGTCTCGCGCAGCACCGCGAGCTCGTTGAGGATGCCGAGTTCGCGCCGGTTCAGACGCGCGTTGCCCGCGACGCGCAAGTAAAGCCGGCGCTTGTCGGAGCGGTAGCTGCGCGTGTCGACGAGCGAGGCCATCTCCTCGATCGCCCACGAGCGGCGGCCGCGCGTCTCGAGGATCTCATCGAGCTTGTCGGCCACGGTGAAGAGATAGCGCACGTCGTCGACGAGGTAGTCGAGTTGCTTCGGCGTGAAGGGGCGCGTGCTCCAGTCGCTCACGGTCTGCGATTTCCGCAACACCACGCCGGTGATTTCGCGGACGAGATCGAGGAGCGAGATCGAGTTGCCAAAGCCCGCGAACGCCGCCGCGATCTGCGTGTCGTACGCGGCCTCGGGCAGCGTGCCGAACATGTCGTCGACGATGCGCAGGTCGCTCGAGAGCGCGTGGCCCACCACGGTCGCACCCGCCAGCGCGTCGGCCAGCGGCCGCAGATCGGTGAATGCGAGCGGATCGACGATCGCGACCGCGTCGTCGAAGGCGATCTGCACGACCATCAGCTTCGGCGTGAAGTGTTTCTCGGTGTGGAATTCCGTGTCGAGCGCGATGCGCGGAGCGGCGGCGATGCGATCGCAGAGGGCCGCGAGCGACGCCGGATCGCCGATCAGCTCCACGTTCACGGGGAGGGCGCTCCGAGCGGCGTGATGTTCGCATGATGATGGTGAGGGAAGTGCACGTGATGTTGTTCGGCAAAACGGTTCGCGGGCTCAACGATTCGCGTTTCGATGTAATTCGAGAGGGCGTCGCCGCCGACGGCCAGCGCCGTGCAGAGCGGGACCGCGATGGCGCACATCGTGTAGATCTGCCGCCAGATCGGCACGCGCAGGGCGGCGGCCGTCTGCGTCGCGATCGTTCCGCCGAGCCCCGGGATCACGCGCACGACGATCAGGAACATGGGTGAGCCGATCTTGAAGTGCCGCGCCCAGGCCGGTAACCGGGCCACCGATTCCTCGATATTGAGCAGCTTCGAGGTGCGCAGCGCGACGACGTAGCCGATCACGGCCGCGATCACCAGGCCGACCGCGTTGACCGCCGCGCCGCCCCAAGGGCCGAAGATCACGCCGTTCATCACGGCCAGCGCGTCGGTGACGGAGAACGGCGCCGAGGCGACGACCGCGAAGATCAGCACGGCCAGCGGGTACGACCAGATGCCGAGCGCACCGAGCAAATGCTCGACCCCCGACCGGCGCGCAACGACGAACGCCGCGAGCGCGAAAGAAGCGCCGAGGATCAAACCCGCCTCGAGACGGCGGAGGACCGTCGACGTACCACTCACCGGATCGCCTCTTTTGCGTACGGTACGACCGGTCTTGCTCGCCAACGAGAATGGACCCCGCGTGAGCGAGGTCCATTCGTGGGGCGTCCGTGACTCGTAACCGCGATTCGGCTACGAGACGTGGTCCTTCGGTGGATCTTGCGGTTCCAAGAAAACCGCCCTCCTTCCAGAGTCGACGAAGCGATTCGTGGCGAGCCCTCACCAAAACGACTAACAGATCGAGCCGTTTCGGTGCCTAGTCCCCAGGTGGATCTTGCGACACGTGTGCCGCCCTCCCGTGGGCTGAAGAGTGATGGTCCCTCGAGGTGCACGCATCGGACACCCCGCGGTCCACCCGCCGCAATACGGGAAAATGACACCTAGTTATCCACCGGATTCCGCAGTGCGGAATCAGGGCATCAGCACGCTGTCGATCACGTGGACGACGCCGTTGGACTGGTACACGTCGGCCGTGGTGACCGTCGCCTTGCCGCCCTTTTCATCGACGAGAACGACGCTCGAACCATCGAGCTCGGCCGTCAACGGACCGCCCTCGACGGTCGTCAGCGTCGCTTTGCCGCCGCCGGCCTTGATCTTCGCGACGATGGTCGCCGCGTCGAATTTGCCCGACACGACGTGATAGGTCAGCACTTTCTTGAGCGTCTCCGGATCGTTGCCGACCGTGGTGAGCGTCGCCTTCGGGATCTTGTCGAACGCTTCGTTGGTCGGCGCGAAGACCGTGAACGGGCCCGGGCCGCTGAGCGTGGCGACCAGATCGGCCTTCTTCACGAGCGAGACGAGCGTCGTGAGGTTCGGGGCCTTCGAGGCGTTCTGGACGATCGTCTCGTTCGCCATCATCGGCGCGCCGCCGACCATCGGATCCGCCTTCATCGAGCTCATGGAATCACCCGACATCGCGTTCTGGGCGAGGGCCGGAGCGGCACACAATGCTGCGAGCACCGCGGCCGCCATCAACTTGTTGACCATGGGGTTCTCCTTCAATTGTCCGGCATCGCCGAACGAGTAGTACGCTGGAACGAACGCAGTAAGAGACGCCGTAGATGTGGGTCGCGTTCTCCCGGACGGAAGTGACCGCACCCCGTGGCGAACGAGTGGAGCGTGCTAGCTTCTCCGCGCGATGCCGCCTCGGTGATCGTCTGTCGGGACACGCCGGACGGGATCGAAGTCTACCTGCTGCGGCGCAGTTCACGTTCGCCGGCGATTCCCGATGCGTACGTGTTCCCCGGCGGGACAATCGATAACAACGACAAGTCGCCGCAAGCGCGCATGCGCCTGGTCGGTCAGTGGCGCCCGGCGGAGCCCGCCTTCACGTACGCGGCGATCCGCGAGACGTTCGAGGAATGCGGCTTGCTCTACAGCGTCGATCCGGTGCCGGCCGACGCCTTGCGGACCGCGCGCAATCGCATGATCGAAGGCGTCCGCAATTTCAGCGAGACGCTGATCGACCTCGACGCCCGGCTCGATGCGACGGCCATCCGGTACTTCTCGCGCTGGATCACGCCGCCGGTCGTGCCGCAGCGTTTCGACGCGCGGTTCTACGTCGCGCGCGCGCCGGCCGGGCAGATCGCCGAAGCCGACGCGTTCGAGACGTACGACGGGCGCTGGCTGCGCCCGGCCGATGCGCTGGCGGCCGTCGAACGGAACGAACTCCAGATGATCTTTCCGACGATCAAGCACCTCGAGCGCGTCGGCGCGTTCGCCACCGTCGACGAGTTGCTCGCGTTCGCCGACACCAAGAAAACGATTCCGGTCACGCCCGACGTCCGGCCGGGCTCGTTCTTCTCCATCCCGCCGGCACTCGAAAATACGTGGTAGCGCTCAGCCCGCGCGTGTCGCGGCTGCGTGCTCCGAATCCCTCGGCGATGACCCTCGACGGCACCAATGGCTACGTCGTCGACGGCGGCCACGGCCGCTGGATCGCGATCGATCCCGGCCCCGATCTGCCCGAACAGACCGCGGCGTTCGTCGATGCGGCGGCGGCGCGCGGCGCGCGCTACGGCGCGATCCTCGTGACGCACGGGCATCCCGATCACTTCCCCGGCGCAGCGCCGCTCGCGCGCGCCACGGGTGCGCCGGTCTACGCACACCCGGACGCGCGCTTCGCGCACGATCGCGACCTCGCCGACGGCGCAACGTTCGCGCTCGACGATGCGTCGCTGCGCGTGGTGCACGCGCCCGGGCACGCGCGCGACCACCTCGTCTTCGCGCTCGCGGACGAGCGGGCGCTCTTCACCGGCGACGTGATCATCGGCACCGGCACCGTCGTCGTCGCACCGCCGCAGGGCGACATGCGCGCCTACCAGCGCACGCTGCGGCGGTTGCGCGACGAGTTCGGCACGAGTGCCGTGATCTACGGCGGCCACGGGCCCGAACGCACCGACGTCGCCGCGCTGATCGACGGCTACATCGCGCATCGCGAGGCCCGCGAGGCGGCGTTGCTCGCCGCGCTCGCGACCGGCAGCGCAACGATCCCCGATCTCGTGGCGACGATCTATCACGACGTCGGGCGGCAGCTGTGGCCGGCGGCGGCACGTCAGCTGCTCGCGTATCTGATCGCGCTCGAACGCGAGGGCCGCGTGCGCGCGAGGGTGCTCGACGTGCCGCTCACCGGCGATCAGCGCGCGCTGCTCGATCCGGATCTGAGCGCGCTCGCGAGCGAGACGCGCGCGATGGCGCGCGACGAACTCGGCTACGGCGACGATGCGCCGCAGCTCGTCGCCTACACGCTCACGACGACCTTGCCGAACTGATCGCCGGCGGCGACGCGCTGCGCCGCAGCAACGACGTCGTCGAGCGGCACGATCTCGTCGATCGCCGGCTCGATCGCACTCGTCGCGAAGAGCGCGAGCATCGCGGCGAAATCGGCCGGGCTGCCCATCGAGGTGCCGAGGATGTCGAGGTGCTTCCAGAAGATCGAGAACATGCGCACCTTCGCATCGCCCGTCGTACCGCCGTAGGTGACGACGCGCGCGCCGGGACGCGCGAGATCGAGCGACTTCGCGAACGTCTCGCCGCCGACCGAATCGATCACCAGCGTCGGCCCGCCGCCGCTCTGCGCGCGCACGTCCTTGCTCCAGTTCTCGCTCGTGCGATAGTTGATGCACACGTCGGCGCCGAGCGCGCGCGCGCGTTCGAGTTTCGCATCGCTCGACGACGTGACGATCGTGCGCGCGCCGGCCGCTTTGGCGAACTGCAGCGCGAACGTTTGCACGCCGCTGCCGATGCCGGGAATCAACACGACGTCGCCGGGCGTGCAGCGTCCACGCGTGAACACCGCGCGATACGCCGTGAGGCCGGCGAGCGGAATCGCCGCCGCTTGCGCATCGCTCAAGCGCGCGGGTTTGGCGTGCACGTTCTGCGCCGGCACGGCCACGAACTGAGCGAACGTTCCGGCGTGCGGCATGCCGAGAATCGAGCTGTCCGCGCGCGGGAGCGCCGGATCGTCGCCCCAGCCGAGCATCGGATCGATCACCACGGTCGTGCCGAGCGGCGGACCGCTCACGCCGGCGCCGTGCGCGACGATCGCGCCGCAGCCATCGGAACCGGGAATCACCGGCAACACGATGCCCGGATACAACCCTTGCGTGATGAAGACGTCGCGCCGGTTGAACGCCGCATGCGAGAGCTCGACGAGAATCTCGCCCGCACCCGCAACGGGCGCATCGATCTCCTCGACGACGAGATTCTCCGGACCACCAATGGCATGAAGACGGACGGCACGCATCCTGCGCGACTTCGATCCGGAGGTCGGCGCCCCCGCGCGCCGCTACACGAACCCGCTCGCGACCGTCGCACCCTTTGCGCGGAGTTCGGCCTGGCGCAGTTCGACGCGGCGGATCTTGCCCGAGCGCGTTTTCGGCAGCTCGTCGACGAACGCGATCGCGCGCGGATATTTGTAGGGCGCGGTGACGCGCTTGCAGTGCTCCTGGAGTTCGCGCACGAGCGCGTCGCCGGCGGCGTAGCCGGCGCGCAGCACGACGAACGCTTTGACGATGTTGCCGCGATCGGGATCGGGCGAACCGACGACCGCCGATTCGAGCACCGCGGGGTGTTCGAGCAACGCGCTCTCGACCTCGAACGGCCCGATGCGATACGCGCCCGATGAGATCACGTCGTCGGCGCGGCCGACGAACCAGAAGTAGCCATCGTCGTCGACCTGCGCGCGATCGCCGGTGAGGTACCATGCGCCGCGCATCGACGCGCGCGTCTCCTCCGGGTTCTTGTAGTACTCGGTGAAGAGCGACGGCGGCCGGCCGCGCAGCCCGATGTCGCCCACCTCGCCCGGCGCGCACACGTTGCCCTCGGCGTCGACGACCGCGACGTCGTGACCGGGCGTCGGCATGCCCATCGAGCCGGGCCGGACCGCGCGGCCGGGCACGTTGGCGACCAGCAGCGTGTTCTCGGTCTGCCCGTAGCCGTCGTAGATCGTGAGGCCGAAGGCCTCGCGCCAGCGTTCGATCACCTCGGGATTGAGCGGCTCGCCGGCGGAGACGCAGTGGCGCAGCATCGGCAGTTGCCAGCGCGTGCCGAGATCGGGCAGCTTCACCTCGAGCCGATATTCCGTCGGCGCCTGACAGAGCAGCGTGACCTCGAGATCGCGGATCAGGTCGAGCCGCGATTCGGGCGTGAAGCCGCCGCCGTCGAGCGCGATGCACGCGCCGCACGACCACGGGCCGAGCAACACGTTCCAGAGCGACTTCGCCCAGCCGGTGCTCGACGTGCACCAGGCGAGGTCGCGTTCCGTGCAATCGAACCACGTCTTCGCCTGCATGCGCTTCGCGAACGTGTAGGCGACGCGGTGAACCACGCCTTTGGGATCCTTCGTCGTGCCGCTCGTGTAGACGATGTAGGCGAGGTCATCGGCCACCGTCGGGTTCCCCGCGAACGGCACGGCGGCGGCGACGAGCGGCTCGAGGGCGGTCCAGCCGTCGCGCGAACCGCCGGCCAGCAGATAGCGGCGCACGCCGGGCGCATCGGCGCGGATGCCGTCGACCTCGGCCGCGTTCGAGACGTGCGAGATGACGGTCGTCGCGTCGCCGTGTACGGCGCGGAAGAGCACGTCCTTGGTGCGCAACTGCTCGGCGCCCGGGATGGCGACCGCGCCGAGCCGCAGCAGCGCCAGCATCGCGAACAGCCATTCGGGTGACTTGGGCAAGATGACGACGACGCGATCGCCGTGCGCCACGCCGGCATCCCGCAACGCCGACGCCCAGCGCTGCGATGCATCCGCGATCTGCTCGAACGTGAAGTCGTGGCGCGCACCCGCCGGCTCGACGAAAACGAGACCGCGCCGGCCGGTCGGCGCGAGCGCATCGATCACGTCACGGGCGAAATTGAATTGCGGCGGAACGTCCCACTCAAAGGAATCGGGTTGCATCGGGCGAGGATTCGCACCCTCGTTCGCCGCACCCGCCGCGTATGAGCTTCGATGCGGCCCGCGTCTTGCGGGCCTCGCGCGTCCGGGTCGGACCGCTGCGCGCCTCCGGGGCGCCGGCGATTTTCCTCGGGATCGCGACGGTGATCCTGGCGGCCGGCGTCGCGCGCACGCTCGGCACGCTCGCGCCGATGCTTCCCGAGACGCTGCGCGAAACCAAGGGCTTGATCGAAACCGCGCGGCGTGACGCCCGGTTGCTCACGTCGTGATCGAAGAACAGACCATGGTTGCGATGATCCGCGTCGCCATGCCCGACGCGCAGGTCGACGTGTGGGACCGGACCGGCACCATGGACCATTTCGACGTGTTGATACGCTCGAGCGCCTTCGCGGGAAAATCGCTGCTCGACCGGCATCGCATGGTCGAGAAAGCGCTCAAGCCCGCTCGCGACGACGGGCGCATTCACGCCCTCGCCATCCGCACCGAACTCTTGGAGACCTAGATGTCAGACGCGATCCGTAGTGAGATCGAACAGGAAGTCGCCGCCAACACCATCCTCGTGTACGGCAAAGGCACGAAGGACGCACCGCGGTGCGGCTTCACGCTCGAGACGATTCAGTTCTTCAGCCACTTCGGCTACCCGTTCGAAGTCGTCGACGTGCTCGAGAACATGCCCAAGCGCAACGCGCTCTCCGAGATGACCGACTGGCCCACGTTGCCGAAGGTCTTCATCAACGGCGAATTCTACGGCGATACCGACGTGCTCGGGCCGATGGCGGAAAAGGGCGAACTGCAGACGTTGCTCGACGGCGTGTTCGCCGGCAAGGGCGTCACGCCGACGATCCAACTGCGCTAATCGCGCGCGCGAGGATCATCGCGCGCACGGCGGCGACCACGGCGTCGATCGGCGGGCGACGGTACGCCCACATCGCCTCGTCGGGCGGATAGTACACCGCCATCGTCGCGTTCGCTTCGAACACGACGACGTTGCCCGCGGGATCGAGCGCGAAGTCGATGCCGGCGTAGTCGAGGCCGAGCGTAGCGACGATCGATTCGAGCGCGCGCATCGCACGCTCGCCGATTGCGCCCGGCATGTCGTTGAGGAAGCGCGCTTCCTCGGCGCGGTGCGCGGCGTTCTCGGCCATGCCTGCGCTGAAATAATGCACCTTCCACTGTGGCGCGACCGCAAGGTGCACCGGGTAGAGCGCGCCGTCGACCGCGACCACGCGATATTTGCGCACGTCGCCCGCGACGTCGCGCACGTCGACGAACGCGATCGCGAACAACGCGTCACCCGGAAGCGTGGCAGCGACCGATGCGAGGTCGGCCGGTGAAGCGACCAGCGCGAAGTGCATGCCGGCGTGATGGCCCGGCGAACGCAGCAACAGCGGAAACGTGAAGCCGCGCGCGGCCAGTGCGGCGGCGCTGAGCTCGTCGCGCGCGATGCGTTCGGTGCGCGGCGCGCGAACGCCGGCGAGACCGCCGAGGCGGCGCATGCTCTCGACCCGGCCGCTGTGCTCGACGGCCGCCGGATCGTTGATCACCGGCACCCGCAGCCGCGCACAGATGGCGCGTGCACGCGCGAGGCTCGCGGCGCTGCGGTCGGCATCGCCGATCGCGTTGAACACGAGCTCGGGTGCGGGAACGTCGTCGATGCGGCGGACGGAATCGGCCAACAGTACCGAGAGCTGCACCGTGCGCTCGTCGAAGAACAGATTGCTCACCATGTCGCCGCCGGACGCCGACGCCAAGAGCAGCACGCGCACCGGCGCACCCGAACCGTAATACGGAAACTGCCACGCGCGCGGACGCGCGTAGGCGCGTTCGAGATGACGCTGCGCCCGCTCGGTCGCACCGCGACGTGCGTGCAATGCGGCCAGGCCCAAATGTGCGTGCAGATGGTCGGGGTCGATCGCGAGCACCGACGCGTACGTCGCGAGCGCCGCCTCACCGTTGCCGAGCGCCGCCTCCACGCGCGCGAGATTGATCAGCGCAACCGGATCCGCGGGATGGGCGGCGGCAGCCGTGCGCAGATAGGGCTCGGCATCGGTGGCGCGCTCGCGCTCGAGCAACAGGCACCCGAGATTCGTCAGCGCGCCGATGTGGTGTGCTTCGCGCGCGATCACGTCGCCGTAGGCGGCGATCGCTTCGACCGTGCGACCGAGATCTTCGAGGCAACAGGCCCGGGCGAATCGCAGCCGGAGCGAATCGGGCGCGTCGCGCAGCAGCGTCTCGATCGATGCGAGCGATCGCGGATCGGTGAACGCGCCCGCGCTGATGCGCATCAGCGGCCCAGCGCTTCGCGGAGCTCGCGCACGGCGGCGAAAGCGACGCCGCGTTCGAGATGCGCGGCGGCGTTCGTGGTCGAGACGATGCGAGACCCACGACGGTACATCAGCTTACCAAACGTACCGCGCCCATCTTACAACGCGCCCACCGCGGAGCTGGGAAAGCGCCCAGCAACGACGCGCGGCTTGGGAATTGCCCGCGAACGTACCACGCGAATTAACATTGTAATAAGCGACGTACCAAGGTTTTCGACCGGGGAGGCCGGGAAGGATGCGGCGCCGCCGCGCGTGCGCCACTCGCGTGCCGCCGGCGATGCACCACTCCTACGAAAGGCAACGTCTTGTCGTACCGGACTCTTGCGCTTACCGCGCTCCTGTCGTTCGGTTCATGTGCGTCCGTGCTCTCGAACCCCACCCTCGCGCTGGCCCAATCAGTTGGCAGCATTACCGGTAAGGTCACGAGTAGCACGCAAGGGGCACTCGGAACCGCGCGCGTCACGATCACCGGTGCGGGGATCACCCGCACCATCGAAACGAAGAACGACGGAACGTTCTCCGTCGATGTCCCACCCGGCGTCTACTCCGTCGTCGCGAGCGCGAACGGCTTCCAGGCATCGGAGACCGACAACATCGTCGTCTCCCCCGGCACCTCCGCCACGCTCTCGTTCGCACTCTCCAACGCATCGTTGACCACGATCGGTCGCGTTTCTCAAAGCAGCGCCACGGCGGTCAATACGACCGCCGCTGCGATCGCGACGATTCCCACCAGCACGTTCACCGATCAAGGTCAACGCACGGTGAGCAACGTGCTCAGCGAAATTCCCGGTATCGAAATCTTCAACGCGAACGGTGGCTCCGACCAGCCGTACTCGAACCAGTCGATCTCGATTCGCGGCGCCGAGCCGTACGAATCGCAGATCCTCATCGACGGTCACCCCGTCAACACCGGCGCGAACGGCGTCGACGGCGTCAACGTCGGATTCTTCAACTCGCTGTTGCTGCAAGGCGTGCAGGTCAGCAAAGGTCCGGGCAACATGCCGAACACGATCGAAGACGCGGTCGGCGGCACGGTCAACTTCCAGACCGCGGCGATCTCGGCGAAGCCCGACGCCGAGTTCCTCTCGGGATACGATTCGTTCCAAGGGTTCTACTACAGCGCGAAGCTCTCCGACACGATCGGGAAGTTCGGCTTCTTGGTCGGCATCTCGCGCAACGTCGGCCCCGGCTATCTCACGCCGCAGAACATCTACGGCGGCGACAATTACTACTACACCTACGCGCAGTACTCGCTGCCGGTGACGCCGTCGCCGTACACCTCGTTCGGACCCGGCACCAACTACACGGGCGTGGTGAACTTCAGCTACCCCGCGACGTCGGACTTCTGGAGCAATACGCAGCTGGCGAAGATCTCGTATGAGTTCTCACCGGTCACGTCGGTGCTCTTCAGCAACTACTCGAGCCAGTCGTTCGTCGACGAGACGGGCAACAACATCGGCAACGTGTATGCAAAGGTCGTCTGCGCGATCCCAACGACGACCGCGTGCACGACGACGACGCCGAATCCCAACGCCAACTACACGGCGAACCCGTATCTCGGACTCGTCGGGCAGATGGTGCCGATCAATCTCTACGCCGGCTATCCGAACACGTCGGAATACAATAACCAGCCGATCTACACCGGTGAGTTCCGCACGACGATCGGGCCGGGCTCGTTCCTCGCCCGCTATTACGCCGGTTCCGTCTCGCGTGATCTGCCGCAGAACGCGGACACCTCCGCGATCTCTCCGTGCTACACGCCCTCGTGCGCGTGGTTGCCCTACGATCCCGCGAATCCAAGCGATTCCGACTGGAACGACAACGGCTATCCGGGCGAACCGTATTTCGAACAGACCACCGACATCTTGCACGGACTCGACGCGCAGTACACCCTGCCGTTCAGCGGATCGGATTACGTGACCGTCGGCTTCGACCGTCACGTCGACCAAGCGATCTTTCAGGAAATCTATAACAACGCGTACGAAGGCGACACCACGCTCTCCGACTACTACACCGTCGGGCCGCCGAGCGCCACCTACGACACGTTCCAGAGCCTGACCGAGAGCATCCGCGCGGGCATCGCGATCACGCCCAAGCTCACCTTCGGCTTCGGCGGCTACTTCTCGAGCGCGACCTACGTGGGCAGCCGATTCGATCCGCGCGGCTCGCTGACGTTCAAGCCGAATTCCAAGTACAGCCTGCGCGCATCGTGGGGCAGCGCGTTCGTGCAGCCCTACTACAACCTCGTGATCCCGACCGAGAAAGTCTCGGGCGGCAGCCTCGAGCTGCCGACGAGCACGTTCGCACCGGAAACCTCGTCGAGCTACGACGTCGGCGGCGACGTGAAACTCGATCCGGTCACGCTGCTCTCGACCGACTACTACTTCACCACGATCTACAACCGCTACGCCGAAATCACGGCGCCGATCTCCGGCACGTACAACGGCAAGAACTACTCATCGGAAACGGAAGACGCCGCCGAAGGCGACGGCGTCAACGAAGGCCTCGAGCTCTCCGTGACGCGCGCGCCGAAGATCGGGCTCGGTTTCGTCACCGCGTTCGATCTGCTGCGCGATTACGCGTTCAACCAGATCGTGCCGAAGTCGTCGACGCCCGACCTCTTCTACGCACTGCCGGCGAACGGCGTGCAACTGCCGGGCTATCCGTACGACAAGATCCGCGCGGCGTTGAACTACACGCTCGCCGACGGCGGACAACTGCAGTTCGGCAGCACCAGCTACGGGGCGAACAACTCGTACGGTCAGCCGGGCTTCACCGTGTTCGATACCAACCTGAAGTTCCCGGTGAGCAAGCGCATCGCACTGAGCCTCGGTGCGACGAACCTGTTCAACAAAGACGACTATCAGGTCGGCGGCATCTTCTACGGCGGCTACACGTATCAGACGCTCAACGGTGGCGTCGGACCGACCAACTACTACTTCGTGCAACCACGCACGGTCTATCTCCAGGCCCAGATCTCGCTGTTCAAAAAATAGCGCGACGCTGCGTGAATGAGAGAAGCCCGCCGTCTCGCGACGGCGGGCTTCGTCATTTCGTTCGAGTCGTCGGAACGACTAGAACTTCTTGAGGATCGAGAAGCGCCAGGTTTCGGGACCCGGTGACACGGCTGCCGTATTGAACGGCGTGGAGTACGTGTACCCGCCGACGCTCGGCGTGCCAGCGACCGGACTGAGGCCCTGATATTCCGTGCCGCGACCCAAGAGTGAGCCGGGCTGCCAGTTGAACACGTTCTCACCCGTGACGCTGAGCATCACGTCGTGGAAACCGGTGTTGATCTTCAGCCCCGTATCGAAGATGAAGAACGCCGGCACGTTGTATTCGTTGTTGCTGCCTTCGTAGTCGGCACCGAAACGAATGGTGAACGCGCGTTCCGCCAATTGGACTTCCGTGTAGGCCTTCGCGAACGGCGTCGACGTGCTACCCGAACCGGTGCTCACGAACTGATTGCCGTTGAAGAAGACCTGAGGCGAATTACCGAAGTACGCTGCGGGCGTATCGAGGTAGTAGTTCCGTTCGAACGCGAGGTTCGAACGATAGCCGAACCCGATGACGGGCTCGTTGGTGAACGAGAACTCGACGCCTTGCACATACTGCTGCGCGCCGTTGAGGGTCTGCGAGTAGAAACCCTCGGCCGTGACTTCGGGAATCTGGTTCAGCGTGCAGGGAGCGAGTCCGAGGCTCGCAGGACCGCCGCAGAAGGGGATCTTGGTCGAGAGCCACGGGTTGTGGACCACGGCGTTGTACAGGTCCCACGAGAAGACCGCGCCGCTCTTGGTGTAGCGGTAGTCGGCACCGAGATCTTCTTGGACGATCGTTTCCGGCAGCAATCCGTAGTTCGGCGTGCTGATCGTGCTGCTCGTGCTTCCGAGCGAGTACGTTTGGAAGCCGGAGACGAGCGACGCATACGGAATCGTCTGCGAGGAACCGGCCGAGAAGCGGATCGAGAGATCACGCGCCGGACGATACACGAGGCCGAAGCGCGGATCGAAATGCGAGCCCGCGTTGTTCGCCGGCACGAGCACGATCGGCACGGAGTTCGAAACGCCGCCATAACTCGCCGCCGGGTCCGCGAAGTTGGTGATCGTCGTCGGCTTCAGGTAGTACGGGTCTTCCTGCGCGCCTTCGATCAGGTACTTGGTGTAGAAGACGCCGGCATCGAGTTCGAGCTTCGAGGTGAGCACGAAGTTGCCCGCGAGACCGACCGACGTGCGCGAGTCGAACGTGTTGGGAACGGAGAGCGGCGACGGGCGCAAGTTCACAAGAACGTTCCCGTTTGCGTCCTTACAGTTGGGTTGATACCCCAGATCGTCGGCCGGCGAATTGGCGGCCGAACCCAACGTGAACGTGCAGCCCGCGGCGAGCGGCGACGCATCGTTGATGTAGTCGGTCGTATTGTCGTAATAGTGATCGAAGGTCAAGTTGAGCGTATCTGCCCCGAACGGGTGGATATAGCTCGCCGTGTAGCCGAAGAGATGGTCGAGTTCGAGGGTCGTATAGGGTGAGCCGAAGCCGTACTGACCACCGTTGTTCGCCGCCGTCGGCGTCGTGTAACACGGGTTCGCCTTGGTACAATCGCCGGCGGGCGGCGCACCAGCGACCGGGAAGAGCGGGATGTAGTTGGTCGTGCCGGTCGAGATGTACGCGGCAACCGGGTTCTGACCCGCGAGATAACACGGACCCTTGGCACCCGTCGCGGCGGTGATGCCCGAGGTCACCGAGTTGACCTGGCAATTGGCCGGGTTGATGACTTGATACCAGTTTCCGGCATCGCCGGGGACGCGATTCTCTTGCGTGCCGTCGATCAACCGGTTGATGGCGGCCGTGTACGGACGGACGAGCAACGTATCGTTGCCGATCGTCGTCTTGAAGTCGGCGTTCCAGTTCGGGTTGTTCTGGCGAACATCGGAACCGGGGTAGAACGCGTAGAGCGGAACGCGAGTGTCGCCGATCAGCGACTGCGCGACCGGGTTGTTGTAGGTCGAGGCCGGGGTGCAGGCCGCCCCGTTGGCCGGCTTGCCGGCATTGAGGCATTCCGGAATCGTCGCGTAGCCCTCGAATTGGCCGTACGCGCCACCCTGCGGATCGAAGCGGCCTTCGAGACCGAGGAACTCGACCGAGAGCGACGTCGCGCTCGAGAACGAGTAGCGCAGCTTCGCGAGTTCGCCTTGCAGGCTGTACGTGTCGCTGAAATCCTGGATGTAGGGGATGACGCCGTTCGTAATATTCTGCGGGGGTGCGAAGGTGCCGTAGGTCGGCGCGGCGCCGAGCGAGCCATCGGGCTCGGTGAGACCGTACGTCGGTCCGCGGTAGCCGGTGAACGTCTTACCGGCGATGAGCGAGAACTTGCCGAGGTTCACGTCGGCGAGCGCCGTGAAAAATGAACCGCCGTAGTTGTCGAGACCGGCTTGGAAGTAGCCGCTATCCTTCGCCGTGAAGTCGGGCGTGCGCAGGTTGACGATACCGATACCGGATTCTCCCGAGATCGGGCCGTCGAGACCGCCGCCCTTGAACACGTCGACACCGCCGAAGATGCCCGACGCGGTGTAATTGGTGAGGAACTGGCCGAGCGTACCCGACGACACCGGGTGGCCGTCGAGGGTCACGGTCGTCTCGTACTTGAGGCCGCGGATGATGAATGACTGGTTCGGGTTCGACGTCGCTTGCGGAATCGTGACGCCGGGAAGTTCGCTCACCGACTGCACGAGGCTCGGCGTGTTGCGAGCCTGGATCTGTGCCGCCGAGATGGTGTTCACCGTGGTCGAGGTGACGTTGAACTTCGCCGCGTTACCGGCGACGGTCGTCGCGGTGCGGCCGATGACGTTGAGCGAGCTCAAGTTCGCCGTCGTCAACGACACGTTGACGGTGGTCGTCGACCCCGACGCGACGGTGACTTCCGTCGAGCCGGTTTGGAAGCCGCCCTTGTTGACGGTGATCGTGTAGATCCCCGGCGGCAGCGGAGTCGTAAAGGTACCGCTGCCATTGGTCTGTACCGTGAGATGCTGGCCGGCGCCTTCGATGGTAACCGTCGCCGACGGGACAGGCTTCCCTGCATCGCTGACGACTTGTCCTGTGAGCGTGGTCGCTGCGGCTTGTGCTACCAGTGAGGAGACCGTGCTCGTCGCCGCGCTAACGGGTCCGACGAAGGCCACCAAAGATAACAGCGAGCCGAGCAAGGCACGAATAAACATTCGCACGAGTATGCTCCGTTCGGAGAAGTGAAATGGGAAACGAAAGCGGCCAAACGCTCAACCAAAACGGTCGCCCGGCCAACTCCCGCGCCCATTCTCCACAGCACACCTTAAGAAAACCTTCTCATCACCTGTTCATTTTGTTAAGCATTGCTATACAAATGGGACGCGCCGTTGCCCCATTTGGAGAGCGAGCAATCGCGGGCGATTGCGCGGCGGGCATCGGCACGCGATCGCCGTAACGGGCTGCATGCAGTACTGGCTGTTCAAGAGCGAGCCCGACGTGTACGGCATCGACCGCCTCGAACGCGAGGGCCGCACCGAGTGGTCGGGCGTGCGCAACTTCCAGGCGCGTAACACGATGGTGGCGATGCACGTCGGCGACCTCGGCTTCTTCTATCACTCGAGCACCAAGCCGCCAGGGATCGCGGGCATCTGCAAGGTGATCACCGCGGCCTACCCCGACGTCACCCAGTTCGATCCGGCGAGTGAGTACTACGACCCGACGGCCAGCGAGGAGCGGCCGAAGTGGAAGATGGTCGACGTCGGCTTCGTGCGCCGGTTCGAGCAGCTGCTGCCGCTCGACGATCTGCGCGCGATGCCCGAACTCGCGGGCATGCCGCTGCTGCGCCGCGGCCAACGGCTGAGCGTTCAGCCGGTGGAGCAGCGCTACTGGGACGCGATCATGCGCCGCGTCGACGGTTAGACGGCTTCGTAGCGCTCGAGGAAGATCTGCTGCGCGTCGACGCGCGTCGCACCGGGTGGAATCGGGCGGCGCACGTACCGGCCGTCGGCAAGCAACTCGCGTGACTTGACGTTGTCGCGCACGAACACGTCGATGATCTCGTCGCAGATCGTCTGCGCCACCGCCGGATCGAGCACGGGCACGACGGTCTCCACGCGCCGGTCGAGATTGCGGCCCATCCAATCCGCGCTGCCGATGAACACCTCGCGCCGGCCACCGTTGGCGAACACGAAGATGCGCGAGTGCTCGAGGAATCGTCCGACGATGCTGCGCACGCGGACCGTCTCGCTCAAGCCCGGCACGCCGGGCCGCAAGATGCACATGCCGCGGATCATGAGATCGATCGGCACGCCGGCACGCGAGGCGCGATAGAGCGCCGCCGAGATACCGGCGTCGTTGATCGCGTTGAGCTTCGCCGTGATGCCCGACGGCCGCCCCGCCTTCGCGTGCTCGGTCTCGCGTTCGATCAACTCCATGAAGCCGGAGCGCAAGCCGGTCGGCGCGACCAGCAGCCGCTCGTAGGTCTCGGCTTTGGAAAAACCGGTGAGCGCGTTGAACAACTGCGTGGTGTCGCGACCGAGATCGGGGCGGCACGTGAAGAGGCTGAGGTCGGTGTAGAGCTTTGCCGTCTTGTCGTTGTAGTTGCCGGTGCCGAAGTGCATGTAGCGGCGGATACCGTCGGGCTCGTTGCGCACGATCAGCGTCACCTTGGCGTGCGTCTTGAGTCCGGTCAACCCGTAGACGACGTGCGCGCCGACGCGCTCGAGGTTGCGTGCCCACAGGATGTTGTTCTCTTCGTCGAAGCGCGCCTTGAGTTCGATCAGCGTCGCGACCTGTTTGCCGCCTTCGGTCGCGTCGATGAGCGCGCTGACCACGGGCGAATCGCCCGACGTTCGATACAACGTCTGCTTGATCGCGAGCACGTCGGGATCTTCCGCCGCTTGCCGCACGAACTGCACGACCGGGTCGAACGACTGATACGGATGGTGCAGCAACAGATCGCCTTCGCGGATCACCGCGAACATGTCGGCCGCACCGCGCAAACGCTTGGGGATCGAGGGCGTGAACGGCGGATCGTGCAACGCGGGCCGGTCGATGCCGACGAGCGACCACAGCGCCGAGGTCGCCATCATGCCTTCGATTTCGTAGCAATCGAATTCGGTGAGCGAGAGCGCTTCGCGCAGCATCGCACGCAAGCCGTCGGGCATCGAGCGCGCGACCTCGAGCCGCACGGGTTCGCCGAAGCGGCGTTTGCGCAATTCCGATTCGATCGCGCGCAGCAGATCGTCGGCCTCGTCTTCCTGCAGATCGAGATCCGCATCGCGCGTCACGCGAAACGCGTGCGACGCGACGACGTGCATGCCGGGGAAGAGCGCGTGCAGGTTGTTGGCGATCAGATCTTCGACCAGCACGAACCAGGATTGGCCGGCGGGCGCGCCCTCGATCGGCACGAAGCGCGGCAAGCTCGGCGGGATCTTCACGCGCGCGACGTAGTCGACCGGCCCCTCGGGCGTCGTCTCCTGAAGTTCGACCGCAAGCGAGAGCGAGAGGTTGGAGATGTAGGGGAACGGATGACCCGAATCGATCGCGAGCGGCGTGAGCACGGGGAACACGCGCTCGCGGAAGTACGCCTTCATCGCAGCCTGCGCCGCACCGTCGAGTTCGCCGAACGGCACGATGCGGATGCCGTGACGCACGAGCGCCGGGAAGAGCACCTTCTCGAGGCAGTTGGTCATCACGTCGAGCGAGGGCTGCAGGCGCGCCGCGATGGCGGCGAGCTGTTCCTCGGGCAAGAGCCCGTCGTCGGAGCGGCGATGCACCTCGGCTTCGATCTGCTGCTTGAGCCCCGCGACGCGGATCATGAAGAACTCGTCGAGGTTGGTGCCGTAGATCG
>Ga0116230_10000930_pt1 | contig 26760 bp, 24 predicted proteins | sample S1TSphfallax_3_FD_88678 | JGI IMG/M metagenome (GOLD analysis project Ga0116230, IMG submission 88678) | Host-associated microbial communities from peat moss isolated from Minnesota, USA - S1T2_Fd - Sphagnum fallax MG | ecosystem: Host-associated > Plants > Peat moss > Unclassified | place... | reverse complement strand
CCGACCCTACGCGGGCGATCCGCGTACGATCGAGCTCACGTTGCACCTCGATGTCGCGATCAAGGTGGGTCCGCCGTACGGTGCGCCTCCGCCGTTCACGGCTTGGAACGGCAACTAGCACGCGCGTGTCGGACGGCATGAATGACGCTGCTGCGCTTGTGAAAAACGCGAAAACGTTGTGAGTGTTTGTGTAAAACAAAAGATTCTTGTGGATAAGGGCTTCGTACGGCACGTGCCCTCTTGCAGCCCGTTTTCACGTATGTCATCATTCACTCACGGCAGCGATGTCGGACGACTGACGAGCAGTCGAGCGCCGGAAACGATGACTCGCGAAAGCGAGACGGGCTTCCGGACGAATGGCCTTCGACGCCACCCGGGCCGCGCAATCGGCGCAGGTGCGCGCAACACCAACAACTCGAACGCACGAACCCCGGCGCTCACGCACCGGGGTTCGTCGTGCTTCGCGTACCTCAGCACGAGGTACCGGCTCAGGATGCGTTATCCCGGCTGGTTCGCGGCGACTCCCAGGTAGGCTTGCGTGACGGTCGGATCGGCCGCGACGTCCGCGCCGGTGCCCGCGAGCACGACGCGGCCGCGTTCCAAAACGTAGGCGCGATCCGCGATCGCGAGCGCCCGGCGCGCATTTTGTTCGACGAGCAAGATCGATGTGCCGCGCGCGCGTTCTTCGGCGACGATCGCGAAAATTTCGCTCACGAGTTTGGGGGCGAGGCCCATCGAGGGCTCATCGAGCAGCAGCGCGCGCGGCTTCGCGGCGAGCGCGCGTGCGATCGCGACGAGCTGCTGTTCGCCGCCGGAGAGCGCGCCCGCCGGAACATCTCGGCGCGTGCCCAGAATCGGAAACCGCTCGTAGAGCTCGGCGATCGACGCGCGTCCCTCCGCACCGCGCGCCGACGCGGCGACGAGCAAATTTTCGGCGACCGTCATCTGGGGCAGCATCCGCCGTCCTTCCGGAACGTGGATCAAGCCGCGCCGCACGATCGCGTGCGAAGAGAGCCGCGTGATCTCGTCGCCGCCGAAGCGCACGCTGCCGCCGCGTTTGGGCAGGATCGCCGAGATCGCAAGCAAGAGCGAGGTCTTGCCCGCGCCGTTGGCGCCGACGATCGCGCAGAGCGTGCCTTCCTCGAGCGCGAGGCTGACGTCGTGCAGCACGTCGATCTTGCCGTAGCCAGCGCGCAGCGCGTCGACTTCGAGTAAGGCCATTTAGACGCTCTCCGTGCCAAGGTAGGCTTCGATCACGGCCGGATCGGCAGCGATTTCATCGGGCGTTCCGCTCGCGATGACTTCGCCGAAATTCAACACGACGACGCGGTCGCAGGCGGCGCGCACGAGCGACATGTCGTGCTCGATGAGGAGCACACCGATCCCGCTCGCCGCGATGGCGCGAATCGTGTCGACGAGGTGCGCGGTTTCGGTCGGATTCATGCCGGCGGCGGGCTCGTCGAGCATCACGATCGCCGGCTCCGCCGCGAGCGCGCGCGCGATCTCGAGCCGGCGCTGATCGCCGTACGGCAACGCCCCCGCGCGCGCATCGAGCGCCACATGCGCGATCCCGGCGCGTTCGAGCAGCGCTTTCGCGTGCGCGGCATCCAGCCGCCCCGGGCGCGCAAACGCACCGGCGGAGAGATTCGCGAAGACATCGAGCGCGCCGAAGAGCCGGATGTTCTGATACGTGCGCGCGATCCCGGCGCGCGCGATGCGATGCGGCGCCATGCCGCTGATCGTCGTGCCGCCGAGCCGAACGTGTCCGGAGGAGAGCGGGACGATCCCGGTCGTCGCGTTGATGAGCGTCGTTTTCCCGGCGCCGTTCGGGCCGATCAGACCGAGGACGCGGCCCGGCAAAACTTCGAGCGAGGTATCCGCAAGCGCACGCACGCCGCCGTAGCGGATCGTCACGTGCTCGAGTTCCAGCGCCGCCGTCATCCGCGTCTCCCGAAGCGAATGCCGGCCAGCCCCCGCGGCGCGAAGAGCACGACGACGAGCAAGATCGCGCCGTTGACGAAATCGCGGTAATCGGCGAGAAAACGGATCGCCTCGGGCAAGATCGTGAGCAGCGCGGCGCCGGCCGCGGCGCCCAGCGGGCTCGTGATGCCGCCGATCACGCACCACACGAGGATCTGTTCCATCCGCCCGAAGCCGAAGTCGGCCGGCGTGATGAAGAAGTTGGAGTGCGCGTAGAGCGCGCCCGCCAGGCCCGCGATCGCGCCGCCCATCGCGAGCGTCGTGAAGCGCACGAGGCCGACGTCGACGCCGACACCGCGCGCCGCGTTCTCGTCCTCGCGCACGAGCGCGATCGCGAGCGCGAACTTCGTGCGCGAGAAGAGCCACAGGCCGATCGCGACGATCGCGAGCGTGCCGTAGATCCACGGCGTCGTCGCATCGGGCGGAATCCCCGAGAGCCCCTCCGCGCCGCCCGAGATCTGCAGATTGTTCGCGACGATCCGCACGATCTCGCCGAACGCGATCGTCGCGATGGCGAGAAAGATGCCCCGCAAGCGCCGCACGGGCAGCGCCAAGAGTCCGGCGACGATCGTGCTGCACAGCGCGGCGACCAGCATCGTCGGCAGCAGCGACCAGTGCGCGTTCAGCGAGAGGATCGCGGAGATGTAGGCGGCGACGCCCATGAACGCCGCTTGCGCGAGGGCGAGTTGGCCGGCTTGCAGAGAGATCGAGAGCGAGAGCGCGAGCAGCGCATCGAGGCCGACCTGATCGATCAGTTTCGAGTGCGCCGCGTAGAAATCGGCGAGCACGGTCATCGCGTCACGCGGTGCGCAACGTGCGCTTTCCGAACAACCCGGTCGGACGCAAGATCAAGATGAGGAACATGACGCCGTAGGAGATCGCGTCGCGCCACTCCGAGAGGCCGAAAACGACCGCGAGCGTCTCGACCATGCCGATCACGAAGCCGCCGATCACGGCCCCCGTGATCGAACCCATCCCGCCCAGCACGATCACCGCCAGGCCCTTGAGCTCGATCTGCGCGCCCATGTCGACCTGCACGCTATTGTATTGGAGCGCCGTCAAGATGCCGGCGAGCCCGCCGAGGGCAGAGGCGATGAAGAAGGTCGCCGCGATCGTCCGTTCGAGATCGATGCCGAGCAGCGCCGCAGCGATGCGGTCTTCAGCGACCGCCCGGATCGCGCGTCCGAGCGCCGTCGAGCGCATGACCCACGCCAGACCCAGCATGAACACGATGGCGTTGGCCAAGATCACGAGTTGCACGATCGTGAAGGTGAGCGGACCCGCGTGCAGCGGCGGTGCTTGCAAGAAACCGAGCGTGAACTGGCGTTCGTCCGGGCCGTAGATTCCGCGCGCGATCGCACCGAAGATGATCGCCATCCCGATCGAGGAGATCAGCGGGATCAGATTCGGCGCGCCGCGCCGGCGCAGCGGCGCGAACGCGATCCGGTCGAGCACGATCCCGAGCAGGCCGGCACCGCCGATCGCGATCGGCGCGGCGAGCGCCAGCGGCACGCCCGCGCCGATCAGCGACCACGTCGCGAACGCGGCGAGCATGAAGATCGCCGCGTGCGCGAGATTGAGGATGTCGAGCACGCCGAACACCAGCGTGTAACCGATTGCGAAGAGCGCGTAGACCGCGCCCAAGAAAAGCCCGTTGACGAGCTGCTGTGCCACCACGGGCGATTCTCCGGACTAGTGGAAGTAGGCGAAGCCGCCTTTTACGATCTGCAAGATGACCGGTGCGGCCTTGACGTCGCGGCTGGGATCGAAGGCGATCGGCCCGAGGACGGTCTGAGCGACTCGCAGATCGTGCAGCGCCGCGCACATCTCGTCCTTGGACGCCTTGCCGTCCTTCACCAATTGAGCGGACAGCTGCGCGGCGGCGTAGGCCTGCGCGCCGAACTGGTCCGGCTCCACGCCGTACTTTTTCTTGAAGCGCTGCACGAAGCTGGCGTTGCCGGTGTAGTTGCCGTTGATCGACCACGCGGCGCCGACGACGACGCCCACCGCGGCGGGTCCGGCATAATCGTAGATCTTCGTGCTGTTGAGCCCGTTGCCGCCCATCATGTGCGTTTTGATGCCGAGCGTCGCCGCCTGTTGGATGATTTTTTCGGCTTCTTCGGCGAGCGCACCGAGCACGATCACGTCGGGCTTGGCGGCTTTGATCTTGGTGAGCGACGCTGCGAAGTCTTTATCGCCGACGTGGAACGTCTCGGTGTCGACGATCGTGACGCCCGCTTTTGCGAGCTGCGTCTTGAAGATGTCGCCGTCGGTCTTCGTGAAGGCGTTGTCGTCGCCGTAGATGATGGCGGCCGTCTTGTATTTCCAGACGGCTTTCGTGCGCGCAACCGTCGCCGGCACGACTTGGGCCTCGGAGAGCGAGACGCGATAGACGCACGGGCCGAGCGCGGTGATCCCGTCGGCGGTCGTCGAGGTGCCGACGACGGCGGTCTTCGCGAGCACGGCGATCGGATCGCCCTTGCGCGCCTCGCCCGAGAGGGTCGGCCCGAGGATCAACGCAGACCCGTCGGTGGTGAATTTCTGGAACAGGTTGGCGACTTGGCTGCCGTCGCTCGCCGAGTCCTCGACGTCGAAGCTCAGGTTCGCGCCGCCGGCGTCGAGCAAGCCCGATTTGAGGTCGTCGTTCGCAAGGTCGTACGCGTCCTTTTGCTGGACCCCGTAGACTGCGGCCGATCCGGTGACGTCGGCGATCACACCGATCTTCACGGTCTTGCCCGCCGCGGGGCCTTTGGTCGTTGCCGCCGGACTCGGGCCGACGACCGCCGCCGGGATGAGCGCGCACGCGAGGGCAAGCGCGAGCGCGTAAGGTGCAGGTCGTTTCATCCGGGCTAGAATTGTGGCCCCCCTACGGCGTTCCTGTCGCAAAAAGGGCCTTACGCCGCCGTTCGAGTTCGGTCGTCGGACGGGCCGAGCGGTGCTCGAAGTCGCCGTCTAGCGAGAAAGGAGCGGCCGCAGCGCACGCATGAACGCCGCAAAACGGGGATCGTCGGCATCGCCGGACGTCTCGCTCGTGTAGACGACGAGCGCCCACGTTTCGCCGCCGGCGAGCTGCAGGATACCGCCGTCATGTGAGACGGCGTCCGTATCGCCGGTCTTGTGCGCGAAGCGGTCGCCGGGGCCCAAGCCCAGGCTCAATTTCCCGTTCCAATACTGTGCCTCGAGCGCTGCCCGAACACGCTGAGCGCCGGGGACCGTGCCCGTAGCGATCGCGCCGAAGAGCCGCGCCGCCTCGGCCGGCGGATGGGCGTTGCGGCCGGTTGCGCCGGGGTCGGCGATCAGCGGTTCGGCACCCGAGAGTTTGCGCCGGAAGACTGTGCCGGGGTAGCCGAGCGCCGCGAGGTCGGCGCTTGCGCGTTCGCGCCCGAGCAGATCGAAGAGCAGGTTGGTCGCCACGTTGTCCGAGCGGGAAACGGCGAGGAAGATCAGCTCGGCGAGGGTCGTGGAGGCGCCCGGCACGAGCGGGGATGGGGCGTCATTCGCGGTCATGTTGGCCGGATCCACGACCACGGCGTCCGCATAGCCGTGCGTGCCGCGCCCGACCGCGACCGCGGCGGCGACCGCGAGCGGGACCTTGATCATGCTTGCGGCGGCCCAGCCGTCTTGGGGTCCCGCGCAGAGGAGCGGTCCGGGCGTATCGAGCCGCTGCAGACCGATCGCCGCCTCGCCGAGTCCGGCCAGCGCCGCCGCCCGGGCGAGCGCGGCGGGATCGAGACCGGAACTCATCCGTTCTTCCCGCCGTCTAGACATGCAAGTAGGTACTTGCACGAGGCCCGGAAATCGTATACATTGATGCAAGTACTTACACGCATCCTACGAGTGGTGAATCGCATGACCGAACTTCGATTGGGGACCGACGATGACGAAGCCCGCCGCGCGATCGCCGCGGCGGCCGACGCCGTGCTGCTCCGCATGCCGGTCGCGCCGCGTCTGCGCGTCGTGCTGACGGGCCCGCTCCTCTCCGCGCCGGTAATGGCCGCGCTGATCGCCGCCCTCCGCCGCCTGCGGGAGCAGGGCGGCGCGATCGTCGTCGAGGCGGAGCACGATCGCGCCCGGGCGGCGCTGGTTACGAGCGGGCTCGATCGGGTCTTCGCGCTGCCGCTCGGCGAGATCGACCCGAAGTCGGACCAGCCCGAAACCTTCGCCGGCGCGCCGAAGCGGTCGCGCACCGCGTCGTTTTTCCGCTCGAGCGCCGCGCTGCTCGCGGTGCTTTTCGCCCTCACGACGCCGTCCGCGCGCGCGCAGGGAACGGTCGGTTCGCCGGTCCCGGCGGCTCCGGCCGACCCCGCGGCGATCATCGCCCACGTCGTCGAACGCAACCCGGATCTCGGCAGCTACCAGTCGCGCGTGCACATCGACGTTCGCATGACGTCGTTCCCCTGGCTGCACGAGCACCTCGACGGCTCGACCTACTTCAAGCGGCCCAATAACTACGAGGTGGCATTCGACCGGGTCCCCGGCTACGCCAAGGGCTTCGAAAAGCTGTACACCGATATTGGCGACCCCGCAAATTGGGAAAAGCGATTTGTGATCACGGTCGTCGGCACCAAGCCCTTCGAGGGGCACCCGGATCTCGAACTGCGGATGGTTCAGCGGGTCCGCGGGATGATCGACCACGAGACCGTTCTGGTCGACCCCGGGGCCTGGACCATCGATGAAATGGAGTATCATTATTATACCGGCGGCGTCATCGCAATGACGCAGCATTTCCAGACGATCGAGGGCCACTCGATGCTCGCGGAACAAGATGCGAGCATTGATATTCCGCACGTCCGAGCGCTCGCGCACGGCACCTACGGGGAGTATCGCGTGAACGTCGCGATCGACGACGCCGTCTTCAGCGGCGGAAAATGATGCAAACGATCGCTCGCCCCGGTTCGTCCGCGCAAGAAACCCGGCGCCGCATTCTTACCGCGGCGAAAGAAATTTACGAGGCCAAGGGGACGCGCGGAACCACGACGCGCGAAGTCGCCGATCGAGCCGGCGTCAACGAGGCCACGCTCTTCCGTCATTTCGGCAATAAGAGTTCGCTGCTGATGGCGATGCGCGAATACAACTGCGGCATCGACGAGTTCAATTCGGTGATGGATTCTTTGTCGGGCAACGTCGAGGCCGATCTGCTCGTCGTCGCACGGTCGCTCGTCAAGCGCATGCGGGACCAAAAGAAAATGATGTGCATCAGTATGGCGGAAGCCGCGCTCGGCGAAGTTGAAACCGCGTCGATACCCGAATGGCGCGGTCCGCGCGAGATCCGGCTTCGGGCGGCGCAGTATTTTTCCGATCATATTGTCGGCGGACGAATGCGCGGCGATGCCGAGCAGCACGCGCGGGCGTTCATGAGCATGCTCTTCGCCTACGTCGTCGCCGAGAAACTGTGGGTTGGAAGCCCCGGTGAAGATCACGATTTGCCCTACCTCGTCCACCTCTTCTTGAACGGAGCACAATCGTAGTGGAAACGCGCACCGAAGCCCCGCCGCGCACGGGACCAGCCGACGGCCGCGGAGCCGGGGCGGGCGCCGCCCCCCCATCCGAACCGGCGAAGAAGGCCCGCAAGGCCCCGCCGATCTGGGTGCTCCTCATCGGCGGCATCGTCGTGCTCGCGCTGCTCATTTTCGGCGTGCAGTGGCTGGCGTACGCGCTGAGTCATCAATCGACCGACGATGCGAAGGTCGACGGCAACACCGTCGCGATCACGAGCAAGATCTCGGAACGCGTCGCCAAAGTGCTCGTCGATACGAACCAGGAAGTGCGGCGTGGTCAGGTGCTGATCTTGCTGGACGATCAAGACGAACGGACGCGTCTCGCGCAAGCCGTCGCCGCGCGCAACGCGACCGCCGCGCAGGCGACCGCCGCGCAGCAAAACGTCAGCCTGACGATCGCGCAGCAAAACGCGCAGAACCAGCAAGGCACCGGCGGCATCACCTCCGCCGATGCCCAGCTCAAGAATGCGCAAGCGCAATACAGTGCCGCGCAACAGCAGGCCAACGCCGCCCGCGCCGCGATCGCGCAAGCACAAGCGCAGCTCAAACAAGCCGCGGCGCAAGTCCCTTCGGCGCGTCAGACCTTGGTCAAGGCGAATGCCGATCTCGCGCGCACGGCGTCGCTGGTCCGCACGGGCGATGAACCGGAGTCGCAACTCGATTCGGACCGCGCCGCTCAAGCCTCGGCACAAGCGAATTATCAGGCGTCGCTCGATAACGAAAACGCCGCCGAGACCGCGGTCACGCAAGCCCAGGCGCGCTACGTCGCGTCGCTGGCGAGCGCGAACGCCGCTCAGGCCGGGATCGGCGCCCAAGAGGGCCAGATCACGACCGCGCAAGGCCACTTGAGTGAATCCGATACGCCGTATCGCGTTTCGTCGGAACGGGCCCAAGCCGCGGCCGCGAACGCGCAAACGCGCTCGCTCGACGCCCAGATGCGCACCGCGCAAGACCAACTGAGCTATACGGTGATCCGTTCGCCGATCGACGGCTACGTCGGCGAGAAGAACATCGAGATCGGCGCGACGGTCGCGCCGGGTCAATCGCTGCTCGACTTGATCCCGGAGACCGGGCTCTACATCACGGCCAACTATAAAGAGACGCAGCTCGGGTCGATCAAGGTCGGCGCGCCGGTCGACATCGAGGTCGACGCGTACAAGGGCGTCAAGTTCCATGGCCACGTCGAATCGATCGCACCGGCATCGCAGAACACGTTCAGCCTGGTTCCCGCGCAGAACGCCACCGGAAACTTCGTCAAGGTGACCCAGCGTATCCCGATCCGGGTCATCGTCGACGATCCGCCGGCCGACAAGCCGCTGCGCGTCGGGATGTCGGTGACGACGGCGGTCGCGAACCAGAAGTAGCGGCGCCGCATCCCGCTCGTTTTCGTGACGCGGCGCCCGCGCAAGCGCGGCGCGCCGGGTCACGCGCAAGGACAACGCTAGGAGCTATCGTGTACTCTCGCCTTTTCTCGCTCACACTCAGCTCGACACTCGTCGCCCTCGCGGTCGCACCGGTGCCCGTCTTCGCGCAAGCAACCCCGTCAGCGGCGCATACCGGCTCCGGGACCCCGCAATCGCAAGCGACGACCTCACCACAATCGCAAGCGTCCGGGGCTTCGCAATCGCAGCCGCAACCGCAAAGCGGATCGTCGCCGGCGCAGTCCGGTGGGGGGCAGGAAGACTTGCCGCCGCCGCCGCTGCCCGCCGTGCTGCCGGCGGTCCCGAACGTTGCGCCCGGGTACGCTGCGAATCCCAACGCTCCGCTGCCCAACGGCGAACTCGTCGGTGTCGCGCAGTTGCCGTTCGTCGGCATCAAGCTCGAAGATGCCGTCACGATGGGGTTGCAGCGCAATACCGATCTTGCGATCTCGTCCTCGAACGCGCGCATCGCCGCTTACCAGATCGTCGCCGCAAAGGGTCAATCGGACGTCCAATTTCAACTGACGCCTTCGTACCAGCACACGGTCTCGCCGGTCGAGAGCCCGTTCGCCGAGGGTCCGGGCGGGACGCCCGTCACGCAGATCGAGCAAAGCATTCAAGGCGGGTTCCGCGCGCAGACGCCGTACGGGACGCAAATCTCGCTGACCGGCTCGGCCGCGAGCACCTACAACGACACCGTCTACAATAGTTTCAATCCGTTCTATAGCACGGCCATCGGCCTTGCGGTCTCGCAACCGCTCTTGCGCGGCCGCGGCATCAGCGCGGAGGCCCGCCAGATCCAACTCGCGGCCGCGAACGCGCAAGCGCAACAGGCCTCGCTGCTCGTGCAGGCATCGCAGACGATCACGAGCGTTTCCGACACCTATTGGGATTTGGTCGCAGCGTGGCGTGATGTCGCGATTGAAGAAGAAGGCTTGCGCGAAGCGCAGGCACAGGCGGAATCGAACACGCGCCTCGCGCGGCGCGGCGCCCTCGCGCCGGTGGAGATCGTCGAGTCGAATACCCAGGTCGACGTCTTCCAGGACAACGTCTTTTCGGCACTTCAGAACGTGCAGCGTCTGCAGACCCAACTCAAGGCGTTGATTCTCGGCAATCCCGCCGACCCGCTCTGGTCGGCGAACCTCGTGCCGACCTCAGCCGTGATCCAACTCCCGACCGAGCCGAAGCTGAACGATCTGATCGTGACCGCGCTACGCAACCGGCCCGAGATCGCCCAACTGCGCGCCTCGCGTATCTCCGCCTACGTGAACTTGGCGTACGCCAAGAATCAGCTCTTGCCGCAGCTCGACGTGAACGCGAGCGCGACGCTCAACGGTTTTGCCGGCGTACCGCAAAACCTGGCCGGAACGCCGCTCTTTCAAGTCCTGGGCGGCGAGATCACCTCGCTCAACGCCCTGATCGCAAACGCCGACGCCGGCCTGCCGCCCGCCGATCAGATTCCGATCGTCAGCGGAAACTTCGGGACGACCCCGGCCTACGAAAACGGTAAGTACGGCCAGTCCTGGACGAATCTCTTCGACGCGCGTTATCCGACGTATCTGCTCTCGCTGACGATTTCGTTCCCGCTTCGCAATCGCACGGCCAAAGCCGATTATTCGATCGCCAAAGAACAAGCAAGTCAGGTCGCCGTCCAGGAACTCGCGCTCTTGCAGCGCATCCGGTCGGACGCGGTCAACGCGATCCAAACGCTGCGCGAGACGCAATATCGCCTGGTCGCAGCGAGCGCCGCGCGAGCGGCCTCGGAACGTGTGCTGCTCTCCGAGCAGCGGAAGTTCCGGGTCGGGAACTCGACCACGTTCCTCGTGCTGCAGCGTCAGCTCGAGGTCGCCAACAATCGCGGCCGCGAGCTGCAAGCGCAAACCGACTTGAACAAAGCGGTCGTCGAGCTGAACCGCGTCGCCGGGACGGACTTCACGAGCAACAACATCGATACCAGCGCCCTCGGGGGCAAAACGCTCGACGCGCAAACGCCGACCGGATCGCATCTCCCGCCGAAGTGATCGGATGGAGCTGCGGCAACTCCGGTACTTCGTCGCGATCGCCGATCGCCTGAGCTTCACGCGGGCTGCCGAAGACCTCGTCATCGCGCAACCCGCGCTCAGTAGTCAGATTCAAAAGCTCGAAGCGGAAGTCGGCGCGGCGCTCTTCGTTCGCGATAAGCGCCACGTCGAACTCACGGACGTCGGGCGGCGGGTGCTCTCCGAGGCGCGGCTCGCGCTGACCCATGCCGATCGTGCCCTGCGGATGGGCGCCGACGGCGCGCGCGGCATCACGGGTCGCCTGCGCATCGGTTATAACCGTATCTTTCCGATCGTGCAGCTCAGCCGCTGCGTGCGCGCGTTTCGCGATGCGCGCCCGCAGGTCGAGATCTTGCTCGACCAAACTCCCGCGGCGGAGATCCTCGCGCATATCCGCGACGGCACGATGGATGCCGGGCTCATCTTGCTGCCGGATGAACCGCTGCCCGACGACGTGCATGCGCTGCGCATGTTCTCGGCCGGCGTCGACGTGCTGCTGCCAAGCGATCATCCGCTGGCCGCGCGCGCGAAGATCGCGTTGATCGAGCTGCGCGATGAGCCCTTTATCTTGGTCAATACGCGCGATGGGTTCGAGAGTCAGTTCGAGATGGTCATGCAGAGGTGCCGGCTCGCCGGCTTCGTTCCGGCCGTCGCGCAAGAGGTGTCCGAAACGCGGCTCGTGTTCGGACTCGTCGCGGCCGGCCTCGGCGTGTCGCTTATTTCGTCGGCACTGGCGGAAACGCACATCGAGGGCGTCGCGCGCGTCCCGGTCGACCCGACGCGGCACTTGGAGTACGGCCTCGTGTGGAGCGAAGAGTCGCGCAATCCCGCGTTTCCATCGTTTCTCGAGATCGTTCGGTCGGTTGCGGCGGTTCCATAGCATTTTGCGATAACGCGAGCACGAAGCGGTATTGGACCGTGCGCTGCGGATGCGAGAAAATGCTGGTGAGCCCGGCGATTGCGCCGGACACGACCTTCCAGGAGCACCACTTCCGTGAACATCCGCCGCATCGCCGCCATGAGCATCCTCGCCTCGGCGGCCGTTACCGGAACCGCCGCCGCCGACACGCACGCGACGCCCACGGTTCCCACTCAAGCCATTTCGGTGAGCGCTCCCCGCCCGTCGCAACCCGCGACGGTGACGAGCCGCCAACTCGATCCGAAGATCGGTGCCTTCGCACACGATCCGATCGTACCGGGTTGTCCGACCATCGGCATCTTGCCGACGATCGACGCGAACTCGCCGGCCGCGGCCGAGCCGCTCTATCAATATCTCATCATGTGGTCGGAGTTGCCCCCGACCTGTCACACCGTTTCGTAATCCGGTCCTTCGATTCGCTCGGACGACGGTAGGAGTATCTCAATGAACAAGCATGCAATCGCGGCTGCGGCCGCAATCCTGGGTCTCGTCGTCGGCGGCGCGCTGCCGGCCTTCGCCGATGCCGCAAACGGCGCGAGCCCGGTCGCCGTGAGCGACGTTCGCATCGTCGCTTCGGACCTGCAAAACTCGGCTAGCGAGACGATGCAGCCCGTCTACGTCCCGGGGACCGTCGACGTCACGTTCCGCAACACGGGGAACGTCGCGGCGCGGGCGGTGACTTTCGCGGTGAATGACGGCGGCCGCGAAGTCGGGACGCTCACCGACACCGGCACCTTTGCGCCGGGCGTCGCCATCGAGCACGTCTTCGTCAACGATACGTTCACGCCGAATGCGCAACTCAGCGTTGCGCGCGTCACGTTTGCCGACGGCACCGTGTGGACGAGCGAGCGGCCCGCGTTGCGGCAAGCCGCACACTAAAACTCTCGCCGCCGATCGGCCCGAGCGGCCGCCTCCCGAACGGGGGCGGCCGTTTGGTTTTGAGAAGAAGCGGCGCACATGATCACGACGGACGATCTGCGCGCACGGCCGCTCTTTGCGGACGTCGCACCCGGGCGGTTGGAACGCATCGCGGCGCAGGCCGCCGATCTGCGGCTCACCGACGGCGAGTATGCGGTCCACGAAGGCGAGACGCCGGCATTTTACTACGTGCTCGCGGGCGGCCTCGATATCGTGAAGAACTTCGGGGGGACGCAGCGCATTCTGATCCGCCGCGACCCCGACGAGTATTTCGGCGAAGTTCCCCTGATGCTCGGCTCGCCGACGTTCGCGGGCGCGCGGGCGCGCGGCGTGACGCGGCTTATGCGCCTGGACGGCGTTGCGTTCCGGCACCTGATGGCCGATTCGGCCGCGGTCGCCGGCGCGGTCGCCGCGTCGATCGCCGAGCGCGTCACGGCACTCGCGGAACTCGCCGCCGATGCGCCGGCAGCCGCAGTGACCATCATCGGGAAACGCAGCGATACGGCCTGTCACGATATGCGCGACTTTCTCGCGCGCAACCAGGTCTCGTTCGATTGGCTCGAGCCGGACGATGCACTCGTTGCGGAATTGCTGCCGGGGACGGAGTTGCCGCCGCCGCACTGTCCCATCGTGCGTCTCGCTGACGGACGGACGTTCACCGTCCCGACCATCGCCGAGATCGCCGCGGCTGTCGGAATCGCGACGGTACCGCACGAGACAAGCTACGATTTGGTCGTCGTCGGCGGCGGACCGGCGGGGCTCGCCGCCGCGGTCTACGGATCCTCGGAAGGCTTGAGAACGCTGATGATCGAGCGCGAAGCACCGGGCGGCCAGGCCGGAACCTCATCGCGGATCGAAAATTATCTCGGCTTTCCGGCCGGCCTCTCGGGCGACGATCTCGCGACGCGCGCGCTGCAACAGGCGCAGCGACTCGGTGCCGAGATCGTCGTGACACGCGCCGTCGTCGGCATCGATGCCGGCGAGCGCCGCCATCGCGTGCGGCTGGACGGCACGGATGCGCTGGAAACACGCGCGATCGTCCTTGCCACCGGCGTGCGGTATCGGCCCTTCACCGCTCAGGGCGCCGAACGGCTAACCGGCCGCGGATTGTTCTACGGCGCCGCACGCGCGGAGGCGCCGCTCGCGCGCGGCCACGACATCTTCATCATCGGCGGCGGCAACAGCGCGGGCCAAGCCGCGGTCTTTTTCTCCACCTATGCAAATACGGTGACGATCGTCGTGCGCGGCGCCACGATCGAGGCGACGATGTCCGCCTATTTGATCGACCAGCTGCGCGCGATCGATAACGTGCGGATCGAGGTGCAGACGGAGATTATCGCGGTGCACGGGACGGAGCAGCTCGAAGCGGTCACGGTCCGCGGCCCGCGCGGCGAAGAGCGGCGCGCAGCGGGGGGCGTGTTCGTCTTCATCGGTGCCGACGCGGATACGGATTGGCTCCCGGCTGCGATCGCGCGCGACGAGCGCGGCTACATCCTGACCGGCGCGGATGCGCGCGATCGCGGCTGGCCGCTTGCGCGCGATCCGTTTCTGCTCGAAACGAGCGTGCCCGCGATCTTCGCCGCCGGCGACGTCCGCCACGGATCGATCAAACGCGTCGCGGCCGGCGTCGGCGAGGGCAGCATGGCCGTCGCGTTCGTCCACCAGGCGCTGGCGCTGGCCGCCGAGGGTGCGGCTTCCGGCAGCTCGCGCTAGAGCGGCGGTTCTGTACGCGAGCGACGTCACCGCCACCGCGAACGCCGCAACCGTCGTGAGATGCCGTTCGGTCTGTGCGCGCATGGAGTATCGCAAACTCGGCAATTCCGGATTCTTGGTTCCCGTTTTGAGTTTGGGCACCGCAACGTTCGGCGGCGGGAACGATTTTTTTCGCGCGTGGGGTTCGACCGATGTCGAAGGAGCGCGACGTCTGATCGATCTGTGCTTGGATGCGGGCGTGACGATGTTCGACAGCGCCGACATTTATTCGGATGGCCTTGCGGAAGAGATCCTCGGCAAAGCGATCGCGGGCCGGCGCGACCGCGTGCTGATCTCGACCAAAGCGACGTTCCGCAGCGGACCCGGACCGAACGATGTCGGCTCGTCGCGCTTTCATCTCACGCGCGCGATCGAGTCGGCGCTCGCGCGGCTCGGCACGGACTACATCGATCTCTTTCAACTCCACGGCTTCGATGCACTGACCCCGGTCGAAGAGACGCTGCAAACGCTCGATGATTTCGTGCGCGCGGGGAAGATCCGGTACCTCGGCGTCTCGAACTTCTCGGGCTGGCATCTGCAGAAGTCGCTCGACATCGCCGCTCGCTACGGTCTCACGCGCTACGTCGCGCATCAGGCGTATTATTCGCTGGTCGGCCGCGACTACGAGTGGGAGTTGATGCCGCTCGGAATCGATGCCGGTGTGTCGTGCGTCGTCTGGAGTCCGCTCGGCTGGGGTCGCCTGACCGGGAAAATCCGGCGCGGCGCGCCGCTGCCGCCCGGCAGCCGGCTGCACACGACGGCGGATATGGGCCCGCCCGTCGCCGAGGAGTATCTGTATCGCGTCGTCGATGCGCTCGATGACGTCGCGTCCGAAACCGGCAAGACGATCCCGCAGATCGCGCTCAACTGGCTGCTCTCGCGGCCCACGGTCGCGAACATCATCATCGGTGCGCGCAACGAAGCGCAGCTCACGGACAATCTCGGCGCCGTCGGCTGGTCGCTCACGCCCGATCAGCTCCGCCGGCTCGACGATGCCAGCATGGCGACGCTCGCGTATCCGTACTGGCATCAGGCCGGATTCGCGGAACGCAACCCCTTTCCGGTGCGCGTCACGTAGAAAAGCGCGCCGGAAACCCGGCGAATCCACGATACCGCGGCGGCCTCCGAGGCGCTACGATGAGAGGCCCGCTCACGAGAGATGGCGCCATGAAGAGTAATCATCCGATCGACCCGGTGGAAGCTGCCCGGGCGATCGTGCTCGCCACATACGAAGTCGACCTGACCGCGGAACGCGATATCGCGCACATCGTACGGACCGTCCGTGAATGCGTGGCTCGCTACGGCGATGCGTTCCCCGTCGCCGCTCGCGTTCGCTCGCTGCAGCAGCGCGAAGGGCCGTAATCTCGCATGCGCGACGGACACGACGCGATTACCGCAGCCCGGGCGATCGTCCAGGCCGCTTTGCGGCGCGGTGAGACCGAGCTCGCCGCGCAGCCGTCCGCGCCGAGTTATCTGCGGGTGATTTACGGCTATCTCGCACGCTATTATGCGGCGTTCCCCCGGCCGCCGGGCGCGTCCGCCGAAGTGCCCGAGGAAATCTAGCCGTTCAGCGCCGCGAGCGCTTCTTGGACGGAGTCGAAAATCGCGCCCGCGCCGATGGAAGCCGTCAGGCCGGTCCGCAGCGCGGCAGCACGTGCGCGGTCGTCGGAGAGCCGCGCGATCGCGACGCGAATCCCCTGGGCGCGGAGACGCGCGATCTCGCGCTTCAGGGACGTGGCGCCCGAATAGTCGACGTCGATGACGCCGCTGCATTCGAGCACCACGATGCGAACCGGCTGCGGCGCCGCCGCGACGAGCCGGCGAAGCGCGGTCACGAGGAACTGCGCGTTCGTGAACATGATCGGTGCAGCCGGGGCGAAGACGACGACGCCGGGGACGCGTTCGCCGGGCGCGGTGCGATCGGGCGGCCACCAGATCGTCGTCCCCGGCACCCGCACGAACTCGCCGCTCGGCGGCCGCGCGACGATCTGCACGAGGCGCACGAGCGAGAGCGCGATCGCGAGCAGAATCCCGGTTTCGATCGGCAAGAGCACGACCAGCAACAGGCTTGCGACGACGAGCCAGATCTCGCTGCCGCCGAATCGCGCGATTCGCCCGATGTCCCCGATGCGAAAGAGCCGGCTGCCGATGAAGATGAGGACGCCGCCGAGCGCGGCGAGCGGCAGATACGCGGCGAGCGCCGCACCGAATGCGACGATGAGCACGATCGCGGCCACCGCGACGATCCCCGCGAGCTGTGTGCGCGCGCCGGAAGCGGCGGCGATCGCCGTGCGCGGCGGGCTCGCGTCGACGGCGAACGAGCCGAGCAGCCCGGCCGCGATCGACCCGATCCCGACCGCCGCGTAGTCACGGCTCGGATCGCCGGGTGCATCGGGATTCGAGGGATACGAGCGCAGCACGACGGAGGTTTGCAAGAGACACACCAGCGCGACCGTCAGCACGAGCGGGACGAGCCGTCCGACGTCGTGCATCGTCAGCGGGGGAAAGCCAAGGCGTGGCAGTGTCGCGGGCAGCGCGCCGAGCAGCGCGAGGCCGCGCGCGTGCAGATCGAAGAGCGCCGCCGCGGCGCCCGCGGCGACGAGGCCGATGAGCGCGCCCGGAATCCGCGGGCTGATGCGTTCGCCGATCACGGTCACGAGCAACACGCCGCCTCCCACCGCGCATGCGAACGGGTTGGCGTGTGGGAGCGCAAGCACGAGGGATGCGAACTCGCGCAGCAACGACCCGGGCGGAGGCGCAATGCCGAAGACGGCCGGCAGTTGGCCGACGACGATGTGCACCCCGATGCCGGCTAGGAATCCCGTGGTGACGGGAATCGAAAGCAGATCGGCGATCCAGCCGACCCGCAGCAGACCGGCAACGCCGAGGGTCGCCCCGATCAGCAGCGCGGCGAGCGAGACGAGGCCCGGATACGCCGGCGATCCGGCAGCAACGAAGGCGGCAATGCCGCCGGCGAAGATCGGCGTGATCGTCGAGTCGCCGCCGACCGAGAGAAACCGGTTCGATCCCGCGATCGCGAACGCGAGCGTTCCGACGGCGAACGCGTAGAGGCCGGTCTGCGCGGGCATCCCCGCAAGCCGCGCCGTCGCGAGCTGCTCCGGGATTGCGATTGCCGCCAGCAACACGCCGGCGATGAGATCGCCGGATATCCACGCGGCACGGTACCCGCGTAGCGTCGCGAATATCATCCGACCCGTTATCGGCGCGCGGCGAGTCAGTCCTTCGCCTGCGACCACTCGCGCGCGGGCGGCCGGCTATCGCGGATTGCCCAGCGTATGCGGGCGTACATCCATGGCGACATGATGAGGATTCCGAGCGGTAGCAAGAGGCTCAGCAACCGAATCGGCCCGTGTATCTGGAGGAGCGTTTGGTACCAAGGCATGGCCCAGAGCGGGTAGAAGATCAGGAAAACGCCCGGCGCCATCACGATGCTCGCGTTGAACGCGTCCTCTGCCACCTGCGGATCAAAAAGTTTCTTTGCCAGTGAACGCCCGAACTGGATGCCGATTCCGAGCTCGGTGATGGCCATCGCGATCGCATCAGTAGCGTTGATGCCGGGTAACCGCAGCACGAGGATCATCCCGCCGATGAAGACGACGGGTGCCCAGAGTGCGCGCAGGCCGCGAGCGATCTCGTGCATTACACCGGTGCGGGGTGTGCCGCGGCGTCGACGAGCCAGGTGAGGTCGCCGGATGCGGGTGCGACGAGTTGCGAGGGATAGGTGTCCGGCTCATGCGGTCCGTCGAGCACGGCCGCGAGCGACGCGGCCTTTTCGGCCCCGCCGGCCGTGATCGTGACGTGCCGCGCCGCGTTGATCACGAGCGGCGTGAGGGTCAAACGGAACGTGCCGAACTTCGGCACGAAGTTGGCGACGGCGCGGCGCGCTCCATCGATCCCGGCGATCGTGCCGGGGAAGAGCGACGCGGTATGACCGTCCGGGCCCATGCCGAGAAAGACCGCATCGAGAATCGCCTCCGCGCCCAGCTCGCGCTCCAGAAGCGCGTCGTATGCGGCAGCGGCTGCGTGCGGCTCGTCTTCGCCGTGCATGCGGAAGATCTGCGTTTGTTCGATATCCAGCGGCGCGAAGAGCGTCTCGCGCGTCATGCGGTAGTTCGAGTCCGGATGATCCGGCGGCACGCACCGTTCGTCGCCGAAGAAGAAGCGCACGCGCGTCCAGTCGATCGCTTGCGGCTGCGCGGCGAGGATCGCGTTCATCGCCTTCGGCGTCGAACCGCCGGCGAGCGCGACATCGAATCGCCCGCGCGATTCGATCGCGGGAGCGGCGAGCGTGAGGAAGTGACCGGCGGCGGCGTGCGCGAGGGCCGCGGCGTCGGGCAGAACGTGCAGATTGCGCGGCATACGATGCGGCGTTTTCGCGCTAGGTGAGAATCTTCCCGACCATGTGCAACGCGGTCTCGAAGACCTCGTCGGCCGGCGGCTCGAGGATCGCGCGCTCGATCAGCGAGGCATTGTCGATCGATTGCAGCGGGACGAGCCGATCGGGGCGCGCTCGGTCGCCCGTCACGCCGACGCTCACGACGCCCTCGTCGCTCGGCGTCAGCGCGGCGAAGTAGCGCGAGCGGCCGGTTTCGACCGAGACACTGCGGACGCGGCGGCCCGCCCCCTCGCGGCGGTGCGTGAACGGGATCGGCGCGCCGTCGCGGTCGCAGAACTCGTCGTGCGCGCAGGCGACCCAGCCCAAGCGCGAGGCGAGCCAGCCGCCGAGGTAGAGCGCCTCGGCATCGGAACCGGAGACGATTTCTAACTTGCGGATGGCAAAAAGTTCTTCCATCAAATTGGGATCGTCAAAAAAGTGTGCGATCATGTCCTGCCAGGGGCGCAAGCGCATCCAGGCGAGATCGCGCAGCGCGACGGTCGGCCGGCGCGCCGAAAAATCGGAGAGGTCGCGGATCGTGCGATCGTCGGTCCGGCTGCCGGACGAATCGATGACCAGCGCGTCGACGATATCGATCAGCGGCTCGAAGAGCGGCTGATCGACGATCTCATCGCCCGTCCACCAGAGCACGCTCGGGATTTCGGGGATCATCAGCCCTTGGACAAGGCTGCGCACGTCTTCGGGCGTCATCCCGCCTGCGGCGATCTCGATCCGATCCGCGTTGACCGTCGCATCGTCGCCCGTGCTCAGCGTATTGAGCACGATCGTGCGCGCGGGGTGCTTGTCGTCGATGAGCGTGACGCGATCGAGGACCCACTGCCGCTGCGCATCGTCGTCGATCACGACCAGAAAGTTGAGCGTGGTGGTCGCGGCGGTATCGGTGAGCAGCTCGGCCTTGATCGTCTCGATCTTGCCGTGCAGGGCGTCGGTGATCATATTTTCCTCCACTCGCGGCCGTCGGCCGCCATGAGGCGTTCGGCAGACGGCGGCCCCTGGCTTCCTGCGGCGTAATTCGGGAACGATTCGTCGGTCGTCGTCTCCCACCGCTCGAGGATCGGCATCACGGCCTGCCAGGCCGTTTCGACCGCATCCCAGCGGGTGAAGAGCGTCGCATCGCCGCGCATCGCATCGCCGATGAGCCGTTCGTACGCGGGCGCGGAGACGACCCCGAAGCCGGTACCGTAGTTGAAGTCCATCGAGACCGACCGGATGTGCATCTTCGGCCCCGGCACCTTCGCCGAGAAGCGCAGCGAGACGCCCTCTTCGGGCTGGATCTTCATCACGAGGACGTTGTTGTCGATCGAGTCGCCGAGTTCGCCGAAGAGGCGGTGCGGGATCTGCTTGAAGCGGATCGCGATCTCGGAGGTCTTGCGGGCCAGCCGCTTCCCCGAGCGCAGGTAGAACGGCACGTCGGCCCAGCGCCAGTTGTCGATCTGGAATTTTACCGCGGCGAAGGTCTCGGTGTTGGAGTGCGGGTCGACGTCGGGCTCGGTGCGGTACCCCGGCACCGGTTGGCCTTGGATCGAGCCGGCGTCGTACTGACCGCGCGCGGTGTCGAGCATGACCCGGTTGGATTCGATCGGCCGCAGCGCGGTCAGCACCTTGTATTTTTCGTCGCGGACGGCGTCGGCGCGCGGGTTGACCGGCGGCTCCATCGCGACGAGCGCGAGCAGGTTCGTGACGTGGTTCTGGATCATGTCGCGCAGCGCGCCCGCGTGATCGTAGTAGCCGCCGCGCAGTTCGACCCCGACCGTCTCGGCGGCGGTGATCTGGACGTGATCGATGTAGCGCCGGTTCCAGAGCGGCTCGAAGATGACGTTCGCGAAGCGCAGCGCCATGATGTCCTGCACCGGCTCTTTGCCGAGGTAGTGATCGATGCGGTAGACTTGCTTTTCTTCGAAGACTTTCTCGACTTCGGCTTGCAGCGCACGCGCGGAGTCGAGGTCGGTACCGAACGGCTTCTCGACGATGATCCGCGTCCAGCCCACGTGATTGTCCTCGGGGCCCAGGCCCGAGCGCGAGATCAGATCGATGATCGGCGAGAACAGCGACGGCGGCGTCGAGAGATAGAAGAGTACGTTGCCGCCGGTGCCGAGGGTCTTATCGTTGTTTTGCAAGTGCTCTTTGAGGTTTTGAAAGCACTTCACATCGTCGAAGTCGCCGCTGACGTACGACAGGCGCTGCGCGAAGTCGCTCCACATCGGATCCTTGGCCGGTCCGCTGCGCGAGAACTCGTCGATCGATTTTTTCATCTCGGCGCGGAACTCGTCGTCGCTCCACTCCGTGCGCGAGAACCCGACGATGCCGTAGTTGTTCGGCAGCGTGTCGCCCAGCCGCAAATTGTACATCGCGGGCAGCAGCATCCGTTTCGTCAGGTCGCCGCTCGCGCCGAAGAACACGATGTTGCACGGATCCGAGATCCGGTTGACGTCGACGCCGGCGCGGAGGGGATTGACTCGCCCCTCCGCCGGCCGGGTCAGCGTCGCGGTGCCGTCAGGCATGCGTGGGCTCCGTTTTCACCGCGTGACCGCCGAACTGATTGCGCAACGCCGCGATCACCTTGGCGCTGAACGACTCATCTTGCCGCGAGACGAAGCGCGAGAGCAGCGACATCGTAATCACGGGAGCCGGGACGTTTTCGTCGATCGCAGCCTGCACGGTCCAGCGTCCTTCGCCGGAGTCATCGACGTATCCGCGGATCTTGGCCAGATCCGGATCTTCCTTGAAGGCGAGTTCGGCGAGTTCGAGCAGCCACGATCGCACGACCGAACCGTGCAACCAGAGTTCCGCCAGCTGGTGCAGATCGTAACTGAACTCGGACTTCTCGAGGATCTCGAAGCCCTCGCCGTAAGCGGCGAGCATCCCGTACTCGATGCCGTTGTGGACCATCTTCGAGAAGTGGCCGGCACCGCTCGGGCCGACATAGGCAAAGCCGTCTTTCGGCGCGAGGGTCAGGAAGATCGATTCGCAGCGTTTGACGACCGGCTCGTCGCCGCCGACCATCAGGCAGTAGCCGTTCGCGAGCCCCCAGACGCCGCCGGACGTCCCCGCGTCGACGAACGAGACGTGCTTCTCGGCGCAGCGCTTGTAGCGGGCTTGCGAGTCGCGGAAGTTCGAGTTGCCGCCGTCGATGATGCAGTCGCCCGGCGCGAGCAGCGTAAGCAGTTCATCGATCGTCGATTCCGTCGGGGCGCCGGAGGGGACCATGATCCACACCGTGCGCGGTGCGGTCAGTTTGGAGACCAGGTCGCGCACGTCGGTCGCGGCCACCGCGCCCTCGGCGGCCGAGGTCTTGACCGCCTCGGCGCTGCGGTCGTAGACGACGACCTCGTGCTTTTGCTGGCCGTCGCCGCCGCGCATCAGGCGCGTGGTCATATTGGCCCCCATCCGTCCGAGGCCGATCATCCCGAGTTGCATTGTGGTGGAGTGCTCCTAAGCTTTCGCGGTGACGGCGTTCTCGATGGCATCGCCAAGGGCGTGTAGCCCCGCTGCGAGATCGCCGGTGAAGTGGTAGCGCGCGCCGCGCCGGTCGCGTGAGTCCAGGGATTGGAAGTCGCCGAGAGCCTGCGCGCGTTCGAGCGTGCGAAAGCCGACCATGCCGGGGATCGGCAGATCGAACGGCGCGTCGTAGGTGAGTTGGAAGAAGACGCCGCTGTTCGGTCCGCCCTTGTGGAGTTGACCGGTCGAGTGGAGGAAGCGTGGGCCGAAACCCACCGTCGTCGCGACCTTGAACGCATCGCGAATCTTGAGCCGCAGCTCGCGCAGCACGGCTTGATCAACGTCGTTCATCGGCACGTAGGCCGTGAAGGCGACGTAGTCGCCCTTTTTGATCTGCGCCGTGATCGATGCAACCGCCGATGCGAGATCGCCGCCGTGCACGACGTCCTTCGAGCCGGAGAGCGGGATGACGTTTGCGTATTCGGTCGTCACGGCCGGCGCGGGCTCGCTGAATTTTCCGGCTTGCCCGAACTCGGCGAGCAGCCGTTTCGTGTTGTCCTTCGATTCTTGGACGTTGGGCTGATCGAAGGCGTCGATGCCGAGGATCGAACCGGCGGCCGCCGTCGCGATCTCCCAGGTGTAGAACATCGACCCGAGGTCGAGCGTATCGCGCATCCGGAGACGAATGACCGGATGTCCGGCCGCCTCGAGGGCATCGAGTTTCTTTTCGTCCTCGGCGTTCGCGCCCGGTAAGCCCAGGCCGACGTACACGAAGACCCGATCGTCGCCGTAGACGCCCGGCTCGCCGAGCGGCTCGCCCTCGATCGGCACGATGCCGGTGCCGCTCTTGCCGGTCGATTCGGCGATCAGTTGCTCCGCCCACGCGCCGAAGGCTTCCACCGCCGGGTGCGTGACGATCGTGAGCTTGTCGTGGCCCCCTTTCGCGAGCGATCCGATCGCCGCGCCGAACTGTGCCCCCGGTGCGTCGGGAACCGTGACGCTCGGCGCGTTCGCGTGCATCGCGCCGCGCGCGCGATCGAGCAGCGCCGCGACGTCGACGCCGGCCAGCGCCGCCGGGACCATACCGAAGTAGGAGAGCGCGGAGTAGCGCCCGCCGATGTTCGGGTCGTTGACCCAGATCTTGCGGAAGCCCATCTCGGTCGCTTCTTTTTCCAGCTTCGTACCGGGGTCGGTGATCGCGATGAACGATGTGGCGGCGTGATCGGAGCCGAGCGCCTTTTGGACCTGTTCGTAGTAGTAGCGGAAGAACGCGTCGGGCTCGGTCGTCGTCCCCGACTTCGAGGCGACGATGAAGAGCGTTTTCGCGACGTCGATCGCCTCGTCCATCGCCTTGATCTGCTGCGGATCGGTCGAGTCGAGGACGTGCAGATGCGGGAAGCCGGGCGTCGCGCCGAACGTCGCGCGCAGGATGTCGGGCGCAAGCGAACTGCCGCCCATCCCCAGCACGACGACGTGCTCGAAGTGCTTCGCGACGTCGGCCGCGAACTCGCGCAGTTCTTTTGCGCTCGCGTAGGTGCGCTCGGCGATGTCGACCCAGCCGAGGGCCGATTTGATGATCGTTTCGTGGGCCGGATCGGCCGACCACGGCGCGGGATCGTGCTTCCAGAGTTTGGTCAGGAAGTCGCTGCTCGCAAGTGCTTGCAGCGCCGCAGCCGCGTCGGCCTCAGATTTTCCCAGCGAAAGCTCCACGGGCGACTCGGTCCCCTCCGCGAGTTGCTTCTGCTTCGCCGCGATCGCGTCGAGCATCGCGGTGAACGAAGCGGCGAACGACGTGACGCCGTCGGCGACGAGAGCTTCCGTAACGTCGTACACCGAGATCTGGACCTTGCCGAGGCTCACGATGAGCTCGGCCGCGCCATCGACGTCTTCGAGGATCGCGTTCGCGCGCACGCTGCCGTGATCGAGCAGTGCATCGAGCGTCTGTGGCGGAACCGTGTTGACGGTGTCCTTCGCGGTGAGGTTCTCGACATACATCAGGTCGGAGAAAGCGGGGTTCTTCGTTCCGGTCGAGGCCCAGAGCGGGCGCTGCACATGCGCGCCGGCGGCGCGGGCGCTCGCGAAACGCTCGCCCTCGAAGAGTTTGAGGAAACGCTGGTAGATCAGCTTCGTGTTCGCGATCCCGGCTTTCCCCGACAGCTCTTTGAGCGATGTTTCGCCCTTTTGGATCAGCGCGTCGAGTTGCTTGTCGATCGCGGTGTCGATGCGCGAGATGAAGACCGAGGCGACCGAAGCAATCGTATCGACCGGTTTGCCGGCCGCGACGCGCTCGTCGATCCCTTCGATGTAGGCGAGCGCCGCCGCTTCGTAGCGGTCGACGGAGAAGAGCAACGTCACGTTGACGTTGATCCCCGCCGCGATCGAGGCTTTGATTGCCGGGACGCCTTCGGGCGTGCCCGGAATCTTGATCATCACGTTCGGGCGGTCGACTTCGGCCCACAGGCGCGCCGCTGCGTCGATCGTGCCTTGCGTATCGTGGGCGAGCGTCGGCGAGACTTCGAGCGAGACGTAGCCATCGGCGCCGTGCGTCGAATCGTAGAGCGGCCGGAACTCATCGCAGGCGCTGCGGATGTCTTGGATCGCGAGTTGTTCGAAGAGCGTCTGCGGATCGCGCTCGGTCGCGATCAACTCCTTGAGCTGCGCGTCGTAGTCGTTGCCGCTGCCGATCGCCTTCTCGAAGATGGTCGGGTTGGAGGTCATCCCGCGCAGCCCCTGATCGATCAGTTTGCGGAGTTCGCCCGAGGCGAACATCGAGCGGCGGATGTTATCGAGCCAGATACTCTGACCGACGGCGGTCAGTTCTTGCATCTGCGTACCCATGTGTGGTGCCTGTCCTTTACGTAGTGTTTCGGATGGTCTAGGCGCGAGCGAGGAGGCCGCCGGCGACGTCGGCGACGTGCTCCGGTGTAAACCCGTATTCGCTCGCGATCGCCGCAGCGGGGGCCGAGGTGCCGAAATGATCGAGCCCGATCGAGGTCCCGCGCGGGCCGACGTATTTCGCCCAGCCGAACGTGGCGGCGGCTTCGATCGACACGCGCGCTTCGACGTCGCGCGGGAGCACCGAATCCTGGTAGGCGGCGTCTTGCGCGTTGAAGAGCGCCATCGAGGGCATCGAGACGACGCGGGCCTTGGTGCCCTTCGCCGCGAGCAGCTTCGCCGCATCGAGCGCAAGCGAGACTTCCGAGCCGGTCGCGATGAGGATCACGTCGGGCTTGCCTTCGGTATCGTGGATGACGTAGGCGCCGCGCTGCACGTCGGCGTTCCGCGCGCCGAGGAACGGCAGCTTCTGACGCGAGAGCACCAGCGCGCACGGACCGGTCGCGGGTTGGATCGCGAACTTCCACGCCTCGAGCGTCTCGAGGGCGTCGGCGGGACGCAGATCGATCACGTTCGGGGTCGAGCGCAGCATCGCGAGTTGTTCGATCGGCTGGTGCGTCGGCCCGTCTTCGCCGAGGAACACCGAGTCGTGCGTGAAGACGAAGATCTCGCGAATCTTGTTGATCGCCGCGAGGCGTAGTGCCGGCTTGAGGTAGTCGACGAAATTGAAGAAGGTCGCGCAGAACGGTAAGAGGCCGCCGTGCAGCGCGATCCCGCTCGAGGCCGCGGCCATCGCGTGCTCGCGGACGCCGTAATGAATGTTGCGGCCTTCCGGCGTCGCCGGTTGGAAGTTGCCGAAACCTTTGAGGTAGGTCTTCGTCGAGGGGTCGAGGTCGGCGGAGCCGCCGACGAGTTCCGGCAGCGCCGCGGCGATCGCGTTCATCACCGTGCCGCCGGCGTCGCGCGTCGCGACGCTGCCGTTCTCTTCGGTGAACGTCGGCCACGGCAGCGAGGCCGGAAGTTTTCCGTCGCGTGCGCGCTCGAATTGCGCGGCGAGTTCGCCGTTCGCCGCTTTCCATTTTTCGTAGGTCGCGTTCCACAGGGCTTGCGCTTCCGCGCCGCATTTCGCGACGCCGTCGAAGTGCGCTTGGACCTCCGCAGGGACGAGGAACGTCGGTTCGGTCGGCCAGCCCAGGGCTTCTTTTGTTTTGATCACGTTTTCGGCGCCGAGCGGCTCGCCGTGGGCGCCGAACGTGTTGGCCTTCGGCGATCCGTAGCCGATCGTCGAGCGAATCAGGATGATCGAGGGCCGGTCTTTGATCAGCTTCGCGTTCGTGATCACCCGGTCGAGCGTCTCGACGTCGTTTGCGAACTCGCTCTCGACGAGTTCGGTATGCCAGCCGTAGGCTTCGTAGCGCGTGCGAACGGCCTCGGTGAACGTGATCGAGGTCGGCCCGGCAAGCGAGGTGTTGTTATCGTCGTAGAGGACGATCAGCTTGCCGAGGCCGAGATGGCCGGCAAGGGAGCCCGCTTCGCCCGAGAT
>Ga0116230_10000929_pt1 | contig 26764 bp, 32 predicted proteins | sample S1TSphfallax_3_FD_88678 | JGI IMG/M metagenome (GOLD analysis project Ga0116230, IMG submission 88678) | Host-associated microbial communities from peat moss isolated from Minnesota, USA - S1T2_Fd - Sphagnum fallax MG | ecosystem: Host-associated > Plants > Peat moss > Unclassified | place... | reverse complement strand
ACCAAGGCGGAGATGAAGCGCGTGCTGGACGATATCCAGAAAGGCCGGTTCGCGCGCGACTGGATGCTGGAGAACAAGGTCGGTCAGACCAATTTCAAGGCGATGCGCCGGGCCGCGGCGGCCCATCAGATCGAGGAAGTGGGCGCCAAGCTGCGTGGCATGATGCCGTGGATCGCCAAGAACGCGCTGGTCGATAAAGCCAAGAACTGATCCACCTCATCAAACTCGCGGTCGGGGTGCGGGATGTCGCGCATCTTGCCGAAATCCAGGCGGCGCGGGCGTTGCGGGACCCGCCGTTGCGGCACCAGACGCGCAACATGCCGAAGCGGGCGGCGGAGATTTGCGCCGGCGGGTCGATCTATTGGGTGATCAACCGCGCGGTGCAGGCGCGGCAACTTGTGACGGATATTGTTCAGGACAGTTGGGATGATGGTTCGAAATGCGCCGGGCTGGTGCTGGACCCGCAATTGGTGCGGGTGGCGGCGCGGGCGATGAAGCCGTTCCAGGGCTGGCGCTATCTGGCGCCGGCGGACGCCCCGCCCGATCTCATCGCCGCCGGCGGCATCTCCGGCATCGACGAACTGCCGGAGGCGGTGCGGCTGGCGCTGACGCATCTGGCGTTGTTGTAGTCGATAATTTTTCCAGCGATTCAAACGACGATTTTGGGCGGGCGATATTGCTGCATCCGTTATCGTGCCCCGAAAAACATGCCGTATTGGACAGCGGACCCGGCCATGCTACGCCCGGCGCGATTGTAGGAGACGTAGTTCATGGGCGTTTACGCCTTTATCTTTCCCGGACAAGGCAGCCAGGCGGTCGGTATGGGCCGGGACCTGGCGGCGGCGTTCGGGGCGGCACGCGAGGTGTTCGGCGAGGTCGACGAGGTTTTGAAACAGAAGCTGTCAAAGCTGATGTTCGAAGGGCCGATCGAGGAGCTGACGCTGACCGAGAATGCGCAGCCGGCGCTGATGGCGGTGTCTCTCGCGGTGCTGCGGGTGCTGGAGACCGAAGGCGGGTTCAAGCTGAAAGACAAGGCGGCGCTGGTCGCGGGCCACAGCCTGGGCGAGTATTCCGCGCTGGCGGCGGCGGGGGCATTTTCCGTGGCGGACGCGGCGCGGCTGTTACGGCTGCGCGGGCAGACCATGCAGAAGGCGGTGCCGGCCGGCCAGGGCGCGATGGCGGCGCTGCTGGGCGTGGATCTCGCGATGGCGGCTGAGATTTGCACCGAAGCGGCGGAAGGTGACGTGGTGGAATGCGCCAATGACAATGGCGGCGGCCAGGTGGTGATCTCCGGCCATAAGGCCGCGGTGGAACGGGCCATCGAGATCGCCAAGGCGAAGGGCGTGAAGCGGGCCATGCTGCTGCCGGTCTCGGCACCTTTCCACTGCGCGCTGATGGCTCCGGCCGCGGCGGCCATGGCGGCGGCGTTCGAGACCACCATGCCGAAGCCGCCGGTGGTGCCGCTGGTCACCAATGTCAGCGCCGCGAAAGCGACTGATCCGGCGGAGATTCGCGATCTGCTGGTCGCGCAGGTGACCGCCACGGTGCGCTGGCGCGAGAGCGTCGCGGAGATGATGGCGCTCGGCGTGGACGGTTTCGTCGAGTTGGGCACCGGGAAAGTGCTGAGCGGGCTGGTGAAGCGGATTGCGCCGGACGCGGCGGCGATGTCCGCCGGCTCGCCGGCGGACATCGAAGCGCTGCTCAAGGCTCTATGATGTTCAAGTTGGACGGCAAGGCGGCGCTGGTCACCGGTGCCAGCGGCGGTATTGGCGCCGCGATCGCGCGGGCGCTGCACGCGCAAGGGGCGCAGGTGGCGCTGTCCGGCACCAGGCGGGAGGCGCTGGAGGCGCTGGCGGCCGAGCTGGGCGAGCGCGCTGGCATTTTTCCGGCCGACCTGTCCGAACCGGCGGCGGCGGCGGCATTGGTCGCGGCGGCCGAGGCGGCTTTCGGCAAGGTGGACATCCTGGTCAACAACGCGGGTCTCACCAAGGATGGGCTGGCGCTGCGGATGAGCGACGCGGATTGGGCGAAGGTGCTGGACGTCGATCTGGCCGCGCCGTTCCGGCTCAGCCGTGCGGCGTTGAAATACATGCTGCGGCGCAAGGCCGGGCGGATCATCAATATCGGCAGCGTCGTGGGGTCAACCGGCAATGCCGGGCAGGCCAATTACGCCGCGGCGAAGGCCGGCCTGGCGGGGCTGACGAAGGCGCTGGCGCAGGAAGTGGCGTCGCGCGGGATCACCGTGAACCTGATCGCCCCCGGCTTTATCGCGACGGCCATGACGGAGGCGCTGAGCGAGGAGCAGCGGACAGCGCTCGCCGCGAAAATCCCGCTTGGCCGGCTGGGTATGCCGGCGGATGTCGCCGCCGCGGTGGTCTATTTGGCGGCGGAAGAGGCCGGCTGGATTACCGGGGCCGCGCTCCATATCAATGGCGGAATGTCCATGATTTAGCCCGGTTTGGGCATGCGGCGGTTGGCGGCGCGGAAAAAACCGTGCTAAGCGCCGCCACGTCTGAAACATTAACCACCTCCGGCGGCGGCTTGGCCAGTAGCCGTCACCCTTCACCGAACGATGCAGGAAAGTAAAATTTATGAGCGAAATCGCCGACAAAGTTAAGAAAATTGTTGTCGAGCATCTGGGCGTCGACGAGGCGAAGGTGACGCCGGAAGCCTCCTTTATCGATGACCTCGGCGCCGACAGCCTGGACACGGTGGAACTGGTGATGGCGTTCGAGGAAGCGTTCGGCGTGGAAATTCCCGAGGACGCGGCGGAGAAAATCACCACCGTCAAGGACGCGATCGAATATATCGAGAAGCAGAAGGCCGAGTAGTTTCGTCTGATGCGGCCTGATCTGCGGCGCGTCGTCGTCACCGGCATGGGGATCGTCAGCCCGCTCGGGCTGGGGGTGGAGCATGTATGGCGGCGGCTGATCACGGGCGATTCCGGGATCGGCGCGATCCAATCCTTCGATACCACGGAGTTGACCGCGAAGGTGGCCGGCCAGGTTCCGCCGGGCGCGAAGGCGGACGGAGGTCTCGACCTTGCCGAGTGGATTCCGGTGAAGGATGTCAAAAAGATGGACCGGTTCATCCATCTCGGCCTGGTCGCCGCGGCGGAAGCGGTTTTGGATTCCGGCTGGGTGCCGGAGACCGAGGAGCAGAAATGCGGGACCGGCGTGATGATCGGCTCCGGCATCGGCGGGTTGCAATCGATCTACGAAGCCTCGGTCATGGTGCATGAGGGCAAGGCGCGGCGGCTTTCGCCGTTTTTCATCCCCTCCGCGTTGATCAACCTGGTGTCCGGCCAGGTATCCATCAAATATGGGTTCAAGGGTCCGAACCATTCGGCGGTGACGGCCTGTGCCACCGGCGTGCACGCGATCGGCGACGCCTCCCGGCTGATTGGCCTGGGTGACGCGGAGGTGATGGTCGCCGGCGGTGCGGAAGCGGCGGTGAATCCGCTCGGTATCGCCGGCTTCTGCGCCTCCCGCGCGCTTTCCACCGGATTCAATGATCGCCCGGCCGAGGCGTCCCGGCCCTGGGATAAGGACCGCGACGGGTTCGTGATGGGCGAGGGCGCCGGCATCGCGGTGCTGGAGGAATATGAGCACGCGAAAGCGCGCGGCGCGAAAATCTATGCCGAAGTGGTGGGCTACGGCATGTCCGGCGATGCCTATCATATCACGGCGCCGGCCGAGCACCATGACGGCGCGTTCCGCGCCATGAAGGCGGCGTTCCGCTCCGGCGGCCTGACCCCGGCGGATGTCCAGTATGTGAACGCTCATGGCACCTCCACGCCGATGGGCGATGATCTGGAACTGGAAGCGGTCGAGACGATGTTCGGCGACGCCGCGAAGGGGCTCGCGATGTCTTCCACCAAATCCGCGACCGGGCATCTGCTGGGTGCGGCCGGCGCGATCGAGGCGATTTTCTCGATCCTGGCGATCCGTGACGGCATCGCGCCGCCGACGCTGAATTTGCATGAGCCGAGCCGGACCAGCGTGATCGACCGCGTGGCATTGACGGCGCAGGAGCGGCGGATCGACGTCGCGTTGTCGAACAGTTTCGGGTTCGGCGGGACCAACGCCTCGATCCTGTTCAGAAAGGCCGCCTGACGCATTTGCGACTGCTGAATGGCCGGATTGTTCTGCTCCTGGCCATGTTGCTGGTGACCTTGCGCCTGGGGCAGAGGGCAGTGATCGAAAGCTACGAAAGTCCGGGACCGCTGGCGGCCTCGCGCGCGGTGATCATCCCGGCCGGCGGCACGGCAGGTGCGGCCGGCGTCCTCGGCCAGGATCATGCCGTCAGCGCCGCCTGGATATTTCGCGCCGCCGCCTGGTTCACGCGCGGAGAGGGGCCGATTCGGGCCGGCGAGTTTTTCATTCCGGCGCGGTCCTCGATCGAGCAGATTTTGTACATTCTGCGGTTTGCGGCGCCGGTTGAACATCAGGTGACGATTCCGGAAGGGCTGACGGGCGTGCAGATCGCCCGCATCCTGAACACGGCGGCGGCGGCCGCCGGGAAGGTGGCGCCGCCGCCGGATGGCAGCGTGCTGCCGCAGACCTATGACTACACGTACCATACGCCGCGGTCGGCCATTCTGACGCGGGCGCGGCGGGCGATGGACGCGGCGGTTGCGGCGGCCTGGGCCAAGCGCGACCGGACCATCCTGCTGGCCTCTTCCTATCAGGCGCTGGTCCTGGCTTCCATCGTGCAACAGGAATCGCCGCTGCCGGGCGAGCTGCCGGAGATCGCCGCGGTGTATGAAAACCGGCTGGCGCTGGGGATGAAGCTGCAAGCGGACCCGACCGTGATTTATGCGGCAACACAAGGCGCGGCCTCGGACGGCGTGGCGATCAATCGCGCCGACCTGGCCGACCGGTCACCCTACAACACCTATTTGGTTGCCGGCCTGCCGCCCGGCCCGATCTGCGCGCCGGGGCTTGCCGCCATTGAAGCCGTGCTGCATCCGGCGGCAAGCAACGCGCTGTTCTTCGTCGCGACCGGCAGCGGCGGGCATGTTTTCGCCGATAATTTCCGCGCGCAAATGCTCAACATCAAGAAGTATCGCGCGGCGGTCGGGGATTGAGGCTGGACGCCTTCTCCAAGATTGAGCGGTGTATAAACTTTGTATCAACATCTAGAGCGCCGCGCCGTGTTTCGCGCGGCGCCGGGGGATTACTTCTTCCGCGAGCCGATCGTTGCGAATTTTTTGTTGAATTTCGCGACCTGGCCGCCGGTGTCGACCATGCGCTGCACGCCGGTCCAGGCCGGGTGGGATTTCGGATCGATGTCCAGACGCAGCGTGTCACCAGCCTTGCCCATGCAGGACCGGGTTTTGAACTCGGTGCCGTCGGTCATGATGATGTTGACCTCGTGATAGTCCGGATGAATGTTCTCTTTCACCGTGTCCGCTCCAAATACCAAAAGCCGCCGATCGATCGGCGGCGAAGGCCGTGCGTTTACGCGCCGGCGGGCGCCGGCGCAAGGGCATCGCCGAAGGTGACACCGGTCAACCGCGCGGATTCGTCCCAGAGCCGGGCCGCGGCGGCGCGGTCCAAAGCCTGCGGCTTGATCTCGGCGATTTTCACGGCACCCTTCATTTCCATAAACCCGTCCGGCCCGTAATACGTACCACCCTTCGCGTCCGGCGATGTCGCGGCGTAAAGCTGCGGCAGCGTGCCGGCGGCAGCGGACTGCCCGAAGATCGGGAAGAAGAACATCGCCGACAGCCTGGCCGCCAGCTTGCCGGTTCCGTTGGCGATCAGCTCCGTCTGCGCCACGCCGGGATGGGCCGCGATGCTCATAACACCCCAGCCGGCGGCGTCCGAACGGCGCTGGAACTCCAACGCGAACATCAGCATCGCGAGTTTGGACTGGCTGTAGGCCGGCCATGGCTTGTAGGTCTTCGCCCATTGCAGATCGTCGAAATGGATCTGGCCGTTGCGATGCGCGATGCTGCTGAGGCTGACCACGCGTGGCTTGCTGCCCTTGCGTAGCAGCGGCAGCAGCCGCCCTGTCAGCGCGTAATGGCCGAGGTAGTTGGTGCCGAACTGCAGCTCGAACCCATCGGCCGTGACCTGCCGTTTCGCCGGTGCCATCACGCCGGCATTGTTGACCAGGATGTCCAGACTGCCACGCCCGGCCAGCAATGTGTCGCCGAACGCGGCGACCGAGGCCAGGCTCGCCAGGTCCAGAACCGCGAAACGTATGTTGGCGTCCGGCACGGCGGCCTGAATCCGCGCCACCGATTCAGCGCCCTTGGCCGGATTGCGGCCGGCCAGAATGACCTCCGCCTTTGCCCGCGCCAGCTCCAAAGCGGTCTCAAAACCAAGGCCGCCGGTGCCGGTGACCACCGCCAGGCGTCCGGCCTGGGAAGGAATGTCCGAAGCGCGCCATTTCGCCATGTTGTCCATCCTGTGCATGAAAGCAGAGGAAGGATTACACCGATAGGCGCGCCTTGGCGAACGCGGCAGCCTGGTCCAGCGCCTTGCGGGCTTCGGGCAGCACAAGCTGAAACAACTGCCAGACATGCGGCATGTTGGCCCAGATGCCGAGATCGACCGCCACGCCGGCGGCACGCGCGCGATCGGCGAAGCGGGTGGAGTCGTCGCGCAGGATCTCTGCCTCGCCGACATGGATCAGCAGCGGCGGCAGCCCGGCCAGATTGCCGTACAGCGGCGAGGCCAGCGGATTTCTGGCGTCCGCACCGTTCAGATACAAGGCAGCGCCCTGGTCCATGGTGTTGCCGGCGAGCATCGGGTCGCGCCGCAGATTGGTCTGGATGGTGGCGCCGGTGTTGGCGAGGTCGGTCCAGGGCGAGAATACGATCGCGCAGGCCGGCATCGGCAGCTGCTCCGCCTTGGCGGCCAGCAGCGTGGCCAAGGCCAGGCCGCCGCCCGCGGAATCGCCGGCGATCGCCAGCGCGCCCGGCGCCGTGCCGCCGGCGAGCAGCGCCTTGTAGACCGCCAGCGCGTCATCCACCGCCGCCGGAAACGGGTTCTCGGGCGCCAGACGATAGTCCGGCGCGAACACGCGCAGGCCGCGATTGGCGAAGGCGCCGGTGATCGGCCGATAGGTCCTTGGCGAACAGGCGAGGTAGCCGCCGCCGTGCAGATAGAGCAGCGTGCCAGCCGGCTCGCCGGCTCCCTGCCCCCACTCGCCCGCCACGCCGCCCAGGGCATCGGGCGTGAAGCGGGCGCCCTTCGGCGGCGGCAGGACGCTATGGAACGCCTTGCGGGCATGTTCGGCGCTCCGGGCGTTGGTCAGCCGGCGCTTGATCCGGACTCTCAGCACCGGATCGAGCAGGTAGGATTGCCAGCTTGGCATCGGCTCGCCTTCAGGGCTTGGCGCGCGTGATGGCCGCCAGCCTGGCGGCGCCGCGGCCGAGCAGGCGCCAGTAGCGCGCCGGAAACAGGCGCTGGATACGGTCAATCTGTCGCGCATCCGCGCCGACCAGCACCCGCGGCTTGCGCTTTCTGATGCCGGCGATGATGGCCGCCGCCGCGACATCCGGGCGGGTGCGCAGCATTTGCTGGAACAGCGCCACGCCGGCGCTCGCCGCCCGCGGGTCCATGTTCTCGCCGACCCGGGCGGCGCGCGCGATGTTGGTGTCGATCCCGCCGGGATGCGCGATGGTGACGCCGATCGTGGTGCCGGCCATTTCATGGCGCAGCGACTCCCCGAAGCCGCGCAACGCGAATTTGGAAGCGGCGTAGGCGGTCTGGCCTGGCGGCCCGATCAGGCCGAACACGCTTGAAACAAACACGATCTGGGCGACGGTCTCCCGCCGCAAAATCGGCAGGCAGGCATTGGTCAGCCGCACGGCGCCCCAGAAATTGATGTTCATCAGCCACTCGAAATCCGCGAGCGAGGCCTGCTCGAAGGTGCCGACCAGCGCCACGCCCGCGTTATTGATCAGCACGCTGATATGGCCGTGGGCGCCGAGCACGGTCTCCGGCAAGGCCGCCACGGCCGCCTCGTCCGCGATATCGCAGACATGGGTGGTCACGGTGATGCCCAGAATTCTGGCCCGCGCCGCGGTCGCCTCCAACCCAGCCTCGTTACGGTCGACCAGAGCGAGATGGGCGCCCGTTTTCGCCAGTTGAACGGCGAGTTCGGCACCAATGCCGCTGGCGGCCCCGGTGAGCAGCACAACCGCGCCGTTCAGATTAAAGGCCATTTTCTTCCTCTGCCATTCTTCGAGGGTAGATCGCCTACCTTTACCCCCGCCGCAAGCCATGTGTTTCATTGAAAACGTGACACACGAGGATATGACAATGGTTCGCGCGATGACCGTGCTGCTCCTTTGCCAGTTGGCCGGCACCGTGATCCAGCAAGGCACGGGATGGCCGATTCCCGGCCCGGTGATGGGACTGGTGTTGCTGCTGGCGATCCTGATCCGCATGGGCGGACCATCGGCGGACTTGCACGGCACCGCGCAGGGATTGCTGAAATATCTGGGGCTGCTGTTCGTGCCGGCCGGGGTCGGCGTAGTCACGGAGCTGCCGGCGCTGCGCGAAAACGCTTTGGCAATCTGCATTGCGATCCCGGTGTCGACATTTCTGGGGCTGGCGGTGACAGGGGTGCTGATGCAGTGGTTGGTCGGCCGGCGCGGCGATGCATAGCCTGCTGCCGCTGCCGCTGTTTCACGTCTGGGCCTATCTGCAGACGCAGCCGCTGCTGGGATTGACCGCGACCCTTTGCGCCTGGGAACTGTCCACGCTGATTGACCGGGCGGCGGGCCACAAACCGGCCAGCAATCCCATCCTGCTCTCGATCATCATGCTGGCGGCGCTGCTGCTGCTGACCGGGACGCCGTACCGCGCCTATTTTACCGGCGCGCAGTACGTGCATTTTCTGCTGGGGCCGGCGACGGTCGCCTTGGCGGTGCCGATGTACGCCAATCTACCGGCGATCAAGCGGAATTTCTTCGCCATCGCCGTGTCGCTTTGCGCGGGGTCGATCACGGCGGCGGCGTCCGCCATGCTGATCGCGCGGGCGCTGGGCGCGCCGAAACTGGTGGTGATCTCGCTCGGCCCAAAATCCGTGACCACGCCGATCGCGATGGGGATTTCCCAGGATCTGGGCGGCTCGCCCTCGCTGACGGCGGTATTCGTGCTGATCACCGGCATGTTCGGCACTTTGATTTGCACCGGCGTATTCAGATTGACGCGGGTGAAGGACTGGCGCGCGCAGGGTCTGGCGGCGGGCACCGCGGCGCACGGCATGGCGACCTCGCACATGCTGATGCTGAATCAGACCGCCGGCGCATTCGGTGGCCTCGCGATCGGGCTTAACGGGGTCGTGACATCGTTCGTTGTGCCGCTGCTGGTGCAAATCTTTGGTTTTTGATTTGGCTTCCCTATATGGCAATTTACTAATGTAAGCGTGAATACACGCCATTTTTTGGAGGGAATGATGAAGAAGCTGCTGTTGTTGACTGGCCTTGCCCTGCCGCCGACGCTGCCCGCGGTGGCGGCGCCGATGACATTGCCGCTGACCGCCGGCGACATGCTGGCGCAGACCCATTCCAGCGCGCTGATTATGAGCGTGACCGGCACGTTCCGGCAGCTTTCCGGGACATTAAATTTCGATCCGGACAATCCCGCGTCCTGCTCGGTTGATGTGACCTTCCAGGTCGCAAGCCTGGCTTTGCCGAACGCGCTGGTCCGGTCGCAGACCATGTCAACCGGTTTTCTGGATCCGGCGCAGTACCCGACCCAGCGCTATGTCGGTCATTGCCAGGGCAATATGCTGATCGGTAACCTGACCATGCGCGGTCAGACCCATCCGTTCAACATGCAGGTGACCAATATTATCAAGAACGGCAAGCTGGCCGATATCCACACCGAGGGCACGCTGAACCGTTACGACTGGGGGCTGAACGGCCTGACCTTGACGGTGGGCAAGATGATCCGCGTGACCAATGACATTTCGGTGGATGGCCAGCCGCCGGCGCCGCCGGCGTCCTGAGCTACTTCTCCGCGGCGGTTTTGGTAAAGGCGCGGCCGTGGCTGACGGCGGCGGCGCCGAAGCGCGATCGCAGCGCGTCGATCGCCGCCTGACGGGCCAGCCGGCGCGGCGTTGTGGTGTCCGCCAGGTCGCCGCGATCCGCCAGCGCGGCGCCGACCAGCGGGGACGCGCCGATGCCGATCAGCCGGAAGCTGGTGCCGTCCGCCTCGCGGGCGAGCAAGGCGCGCGCTGCCTCGAACAGGGTTTCCGGGAGCTGGGTCGGATTGGCCAGACGCTGGCTACGGGTGCGGCTTTGAAACGCCGCGGTTTTCAGCTTCAGCACGATGCCGGCGGCGGCAAGGTCTTCGCTCCGCAGCCGGCGGCCGAGTTTCTCGGACAGGTTCCAGAGCGGCGCTTCGAGTTCGGACAGCCCGGCCAGATCATGGGAGAACGTCGTCTCGGCGCTGATCGACTTGGTGTCACGCACAATGCTGACCAGCCGCCGATCCTCGCCGCGGGCACGCGCCGCCAGCGCCGGGCCATCTGGGCCGAATTTTCGCGCCGCCGTCCGGTCATCCAGCGCCGCCAGCTGGCCGATGGTGGTGAATCCCATCCCGCCCAGGCGTTTCGCGAAGGCCGGGCCGATGCCGGGCAGGACGCCGACCGGCGCCGGCGCCAGGATCGCCGCCGCCTCGGCGCCGAACACGGCGAAGCCGCGCGGCTTGCCGCGCTCCGCCGCCAGCTTCGCCAGCAGGCGGTTGGGGCCGAGGCCGATCGAGACGCTGACGCCGATCTCCGTCTCAACCCGCCGGGCGAAGCGGTTCAGCACGACCGCCGGCGGCGCGCGATGGACCGCTTGCGTCCCGGCCAGATCGAGCACCGCCTCGTCGATCGAGAGCGGCTGCACCAACGGCGTCAAATCATCCATCAGGGCGCGTATCTGGCGCGAGACGGCGACGTATTTCGCCATGTCCGGCCGGATGATGATCGCGTTGGGGCAAAGCGCGCGGGCTTTGAACATCGGCATCGCGCTGCGCACGCCGTATAGCCGGGCCACGTAGCAGCAGGTGGTGACCACGCCGCGCGTGCCGCCGCCGACGATCACCGGCTGGTCGCGCAACTCTGGGCGGTCGCGTTTTTCCACGCTGGCGTAGAACGCGTCGCAGTCGACATGGCCGATGGTCAGGTCGAACAGCTCCGGATGGCGGAGAATGCGGACACCGCCGCAGGCGGGACAGGCGGCGCCCTCGACCAGGCTGTCACAGTCTCGGCAGATCGCCGGATGAACCGCCGTTATCCCGGCCATAGCCAGGCGGCGCCGCGCACGCCGGACGAATCGCCGTGCGCCGCTGGCACGATCCGGGTCGAGAACGCGTCCGAGAACACATAGGGTTCCATCAGTTTCGGCACGTCCGTGTAAAGATGGGCGAGGTTGGAGAGGCCGCCGCCCAGCACGATGACATCCGGATCGAACACGTTGGTGATCGAGGCGAGCGCGCGGGCGAGGCGCTCGGCGTGGCGGGCGAAGGCGCCGATCGCGCGTTCATCGCCGGCGGCGGCGCGGGCGAGCAGCTGGCTGGCGTCGCGCGCGCCCTCTCCATCCGCTTCAAAAGCCAAAGCGGGGCCGGCGACGTAGCGCTCGATGCACCCGGACCGGCCGCAGGGGCAAGGGCGGAGCGGCAGGTCTTCCGCGCGCGGCCAGGGCAAGGGGTTGTGGCCCCACTCGCCGGCGATGCCGTTGCGGCCCTCAATGACCCGCCCGTGAACCACCAGGCCACCGCCGCAGCCGGTGCCGAGGATGACGCCGAATACCAGCGGCGCGCCGGCGGCGGCGCCATCGGTCGCTTCCGAGAGCGCGAAACAATTGGCGTCATTGGCGATGCGGATGTCGCGGCCGAGCAAAGCGGCAAAGTCCCGGTCGAACGGCTGGCCGTGCAGGCTGACGGTGTTGGGCGTGCGCATCAGCCCGGTCCGCGGGCTCATGGTGCCGGGGATGCCGATGCCGATGGTGGCGGTGGCGCCGATGTCCGCCTCCATTTCGGCGATCAGCCCGGCCAGCATCGCCAGCGTCTCGGCATAGACCAGCGGCGTGCGGGCGCGGCGGCGGCGTAAAATATCGCCGGACGGGCCGAGGACCACGATCTCGGTTTTGGTGCCGCCCAGGTCGATGCCGATACGATAAGCCATGGCGACTATTTCCGCCGAATTTGAGCCTTGCTCAACCCCACCTGGCCGGTCATTCTACCGCGCATGGGAGAGACGCTGATCGACGCCCAGTTTCAGAAATGCCCGATGCCGGTGTTGCGGGCCGCACGCGCGCTACGCGGCCTGGCCGGCGGCGAAAAGCTGCGTGTGCTGGCGACGGATCCGGCGGCGGTGCTGGATTTTCGGGAATTCTGCAAAACCACCGGCCACGCGCTGATCGCGACCAGCGAGACCAGGGGCGTGTTCAGCTTCATTATCCGCCGGAAGAGCGAGGCCGGGGCGTGAGCGTCGCTTTGTTCACCCACCCATCGGCGCTGGGGCATGATACCGGGGAGGATCATCCGGAATGTCCCGACCGCGTGCGCTCGGTGCTGCGGGCGCTGGAGGCGCCGGAATTCGCGGACCTGCTGCGCGAGCAGGCGCCCGCGGCACCCGTGGAGGCCCTACTGGCCGCGCATGGGGCCGCGCATGTGGAGGATATTCTCGGGCGCCAGGTGCCGGATGGCAAGCTGATCTACCTGGACGCGGATACGGTGCTGAGCCCCGGATCGGTGACGGCGGCGCTGCATGCGGCGGGCGGCGCCTGCGCCGCCGTGGACGCGGTGATGGAGGGCTGGGCGCGCACCGCCTTCGTGGTGATGCGGCCGCCCGGCCACCACGCCGAGCGGGACCGGCCGATGGGCTTCTGCCTGTTCAACAACGCCGCCGTCGCGGCCTTCCACGCGCGCGAAAAATGGTCATTGCGGCGGATCGCGGTGCTGGATTTTGACGTGCATCACGGCAACGGCACGCAGGATATTTTCTGGTCCGATCGGGACCTGTTCTACGCGTCCTCCCACCAGCATCCTTGCTACCCCGGCACCGGCATGGCGCATGAGCGGGGCGTGGCCGAGAATATTCTGAACATGCCGCTGGCGCCGGGGTCGGGCAGCGACACATTTCGCGCCAGTTGGCTGAACGCGATTCCGGCGCTCACGGCGTTCCGGCCGGAACTGCTGATCATCTCCGCCGGCTTTGATGCCCACGCCGCCGATCCGCTGGCGCAGTTGCGGCTGCGGGAGGCCGATTTTTTCTGGATCACCGAACAGCTTGTCGCGTTCGCGGCGGCGCATTGCCGCGGGCGCGTGGTCTCGCTGCTGGAAGGCGGCTACGACCTCGATGCGCTGGCGAGCTCCGCGGCGGCGCACGTGCGGGCGCTGATGCGGTTGTGAATCCGCGCACGGCCCTGTAGTCAAACGCGGTCATGGCCATCGATATTGCCGAAATGTCCTTCGAGGATGCGCTCGCTGCCCTTGAGACGATTGTCCGCGGATTGGAAAGCGGCAACCAGAAGCTGGAAGACGCGATCACCGCCTATGAGCGCGGCGCGGCGTTGAAGAAGCATTGCGAGGCGAAGCTGGCCGAGGCGGAAGCCAGGGTGCAGGCGATCGTGGCGCGGGCGGACGGCACGCTGGCCTTGAAGAACGAGGAGTGACGATGGCGCTGGACCTGGTACCCAAGCCGGATGAACTGGCCGAGGCGATGACGGAGGCGGCCCGGCTGGTGGAGGCGGAGCTGGACTCGCTGTTGCCGGTGCCGGAGGCGGCGGAGGCGCGGCTGGTGGAGGCGATGCGCTACGCCGTGCTGAACGGCGGCAAGCGGCTGCGCGCCTTCCTGGTGATGGAAACCGCCAAATTGTTCACGGTGAACACCACCTGCGCCGCGCGGGTGGCGGCGGCGGTGGAAATGCTGCACGCCTATTCGCTGGTGCATGACGACCTGCCGGCGATGGATGACGATGACCTGCGGCGCGGCAAGCCGAGTTGCCACAAGGCGTTCGATGAGGCGACGGCGATCCTGGCCGGGGATGCGCTGCAGACCCGCGCCTTCGAGGTGCTGGCGGAAGAGGACACCCATGCCGACCCGGAGGCGCGCTGCGAGCTGGTGACCTGCCTGGCCTACGCTACCGGCGCGCGCGGGATGGCGGGCGGGCAGATGATCGACATGCTGGCGCAGGGGAAGGCGCTGTCCGGGCCGGAGATTACCCGGCTGCAGGCGCTGAAAACCGGCCGGCTGATCCAGTTCAGCGCCGAGGCCGGTGCGATTCTGGGGCGGGCGCCGAAGCCGCAGCGGCACTTCATCGCGGCCTATGGGCGCGAGCTGGGCGGCGCGTTCCAGATTTATGACGACGTGTTGGACGAGGCCGGCTCCGCCGCGGAGCTGGGCAAGACCGCCGGCAAGGATGCCGTGCAAGGCAAGGCGACCATGGTGTCTATCCTGGGACTGGAACGCGCGCGCGCGCAGGCGGAGCATTTGGCGGACCAGGCGGCGGCGCATCTGGAGAGTTTTGGCGAGCGGGCGGATTTGTTGCGGCAGTTGGCGCGGTTTACCGTGACAAGGAAGAGCTGAGGCGCAATCGAGTTTTGTTGCGCGCTACCGGGTCCGGGCCTATGTTCAGCTAATGTCAACACCGCCTGATTTGGCCGAAATGGTCACATTGCAATATTCCAACGAGGGAAGCGTGCTGATCCAGGCGGCGCGCAGGGCATTTACGCGCGCGGCGAGGGCCGCTGTTGAAGAGAACGATCGGCTCGGCATAACGACACATGGCGGGAAAGACGGCAAGGTGGTCGAACGGCAACCGAAACCGCTCTTCAAGTCCGCCAGCGGGTGAGCCGCGACCGCGATGCCGGCGATGTGGATTGTCGGGGGACCGAACGGCGCAGGTAAGTCCACATTTACGAACGCCTTTCTGCAAGAAAAAGTCCTGCCCACCTGCGCGCCGCGCGTGTCATCGATCAGCGGGTTACCGATTGCATTCTCGCGGGTGAATCGTTCTTGGTAGAGACCGTGCTGTCTTCAGGGAAATACCGGGCAAGCGTCGAACGTGCGCGGCAGCGCGGCTTTCATTTCAATTTAATCTATATAACGCTGTTTCCCGCCGAATTGTCGCCGGCCAGGGTCGGCGAACGGGTGAAGAAAGGCGGACACGCGGTGGCTTGGGATAAGGCGATTGAGCGCTATCATCGTTCGCACACGGAACTTATCTGGTTTGCCCGCCAGGCGGATCTTTTGATGATTTTTGACAACAGCTCCGATAACGGCGAACCGCGACTCATTTTCGGCAACGATCGACTGCAGAGCAAGTCCGCAGGTGAAGTGATTTACCCGATTGTTCACGAGCGTGGTGTTAACCAGGTGATAGACGGGCCGGTGGTTGAGGCGTTTCCCTGTCTCCGGGGCTCATGACGCGAGGCGTCAAAACAAGAGCCCGCGCGGACCAGTTGCTGGTCTCCGCCGGACTGGCGGAAAGCCGGGCGAAGGCGCAGGCGCTGATCATGGCGGGGCTGGTCTATGCGGATACCGCGCGCGTCAACAAACCCGGGGATCTGATCGCCGAAGGCAAGGCGCTCAGCGTCAAAGGCCAGGACCATCCCTGGGTTTCGCGCGGCGGGATCAAGCTGGCGCACGGCCTGGCACATTTCGGCCTGTCGCCCGCCGGCCGCATCTGCCTCGATATCGGCGCCTCCACGGGTGGCTTCACGGATGTACTGCTCACCGAAGGGGCCATTCATGTCTACGCCGTGGATGTCGGCCACGGGCAGCTGGCGTGGAAACTGCGCAATGACGCGCGGGTGACGGTGCTGGAGAAAACCAACGCCAGGCATCTGACGGCTGAGCAAATTCCCGCCCCGATCGCCTGCCTGGTCTGTGACGCGAGCTTCATTGGCCTGCAAGTCGTTCTGCCGGCGGCGCTGGCACTTTGCGCGCCCGGCGCCTTCGCGATCGCGCTGATCAAGCCGCAATTCGAGGCCGGGCCGGAGCAGGTCGGCAAAGGCGGCGTGGTGCGCGACCCGGCCGTCCACGAAGCGGTATGCGGGCGGATCGAACAATGGTGGGCGGCGCTGCCAGATTGGCGCGTGCTTGGCGTAACGCCCAGCCCGATCACCGGCCCGGAAGGCAATATCGAGTTTCTGATCGCCGCCGTCAACGAGGGCTAGCGCGATTTCCGATCAATCGGAATCGCGCTATGCTCATATGTTTACGCGCATTACATCCGACCAGATTGGTTCTGACGAACCAATCTGGTCGGAAAATGCGCTAATAGGACGCCACGGAAATCGGGACCAGATTATCCATGAAACGCTGGGCGCAGGCCGTCCAGGAATAGGTTTCCGCATGCGGCCGGCAGGCGGCGCGGTCAATGGTCAATGCCTCCAGCGCCGCCGCCTGTAGATTTTCATTCAGCGCGCCCACCGGAACAGGTGATTCACCCAGAATATCCTTGGGACCGGTCACCGGATAGGCGGCCACCGGCAGGCCGGAAGCCAACGCTTCCAGTACCACCAAGCCGAACGTATCGGTCTTCGACGGAAATACAAACACATCCGCGCCGGCATAGGCGTCCGCCAGTGCCGCCCCGAATCGGGCGCCGGCGAAATGCACGTCCGGATATTCCCGCTGCAATGCCTTCCGCTGCGGCCCGTCCCCCACCACCAGCTTTGACCCCGGCAACTTCAGGTCCAGAAACGCGCGCAGGTTCTTCTCCACGGCCACGCGACCGACATAGGCGAAGATCGGCCGCGGAAAATTCCAGTCTTCCTTCGGCTCGGTATGGAATGCCGCGAGGTCGACACCCCGTGACCAGGCCCGCACATTCTTGAAGCCACGCGCGGTCAGCTCCTCGCGCAGCGACTGCGTCGCAACCATGACGCCGGCGCCGGCGCCGTGAAACCAGCGCAGCCAGGCATAAGTGAGACGCAGCGGTATTTTCGTCCGGGCCTGCAAATATTCCGCGAAGCGCGTATGAAACGCGGTGGTGAAGGAGATTTTCCGCCGCCGCGCATAGGCGCGCGCCGCCATGCCGAGCGGCCCTTCGGTGGCGATATGCAGCGCGTCCGGCGCAAACGCGTCGATCAGCCGGGCCAGCTTGCGGCCAGGGAACAGCGCCAGCCGGATTTCCGGATAAGAGGGCATGGGGATGGTACGGAACTGGTCCGGCCCGATGATTTCCACGACCTTGCCCATTGCGCGCATTTCCTCGGCGATGGTCCGCAGCGTCCGCACCACGCCGTTCACCTGCGGCGTCCAGGCGTCCGAGACGATCAGGATGCGTTTCAGGCCGGCGAATGCGAGCAGGGCGTCAGACTCGGGCTGATGCAGCACGGGACGCTTCGATTTCCTTGGCCAAGGTCTGCGCCACGGTGGTCTTGGGCGTCGCGATCCGCGCCGCCGAAGAAGTCAGCAGCGACAGCTTGTTGCGCGCCACCCAGTCGATCAATTCGAGCGTGCCGTCCGCGTGTTCGACCAGCGCTGTGCAGCTTTCCACCCAGTCGCCATCGTTCAGATACTGCACGCCGTTCACCATCCGCATTTCGGCGTGATGGATATGGCCGCAGACCACACCATCGAAGCCGCGGCGATGCGCGTCATCGGCCAATGCGGTCTCGAACCGGTCAATCGCCTTCACCGCCTCTTTCACCTGCAGCTTCAGCCAGGCGGAGAGCGACCAGTACGGATAGCCGAGTTTCACGCGGATCTGGTTGAAGTAGCGGTTGACGCCAAGCGCGGCCGTATACGCCCAGTCACCCAGCAAGGCCAGGATTTTGGCGTGCCGCACCACCGAATCGAAGGCATCGCCATGGGTGATCAGCAGCCGCTTGCCGTCGGCGGTGATGTGCTCCGCCTCCATCTGCAATTTCACGCCGGCGACCTCCAGGCCGAGCGGCACGTATTTGCGCATCATCTCGTCGTGATTGCCCGGTACATACACCACGTTGGTGCCGCCGCGGGCGGCGCGCAGGATCAGCCGCAGCACCTCGTCATGATGGTGGTCCCAGAACCAGGACCGGCGCAGCCGCCAGCCATCGATGATGTCGCCGACGAGATAAAGATTCTGGCAGGATACCGATTTCAGGAAATCAGCGAGAAAGTCAGCGCGGCAGCCCCTGGTGCCGAGATGCGTATCCGAGATGAAAATGCTTCGATACGCGGTTGTATGCAAATGGCGGGACGGCACGGTTGCGTTCATGAGTCTGGCATTAGGCCGTTCATCCGTGCCGTAAACAGTGAAGATTCCGTGACGTAGCGGGCGAATTTAACATCCGTGAATGTCATGCTTCTGTCACGATAGCGTCATCTTGATGCAACGCAACAGGCGCATGAGAAGAATTTCCGCTGAAGCGCCGGGGATTCGGTGAATGTTGATTATTTTCAACCCGGTAGCCGGGCGACGGCGCGCGGCCTCGCTCTGGCGGGTGCTCGACCTTCTGGTCGAAAACGGCGTCAAGGTCGAGGTTGCGGAGACCCAGCATGCCGGCCATGCAACGGAGCTGGCGCGGGAGGCGGCGCGGGAAGGCCGGCGGATTGTGGTGGCCGCGGGCGGGGACGGCACGATCGCGGAGGTCGCGAACGGGCTGCTCGGCAGTGCCACCATGCTCGGGATCATCCCGCTCGGCACCGCCAATGTGCTGTCCAAAGAGTATCGGCTGCCTACCACGCCCCGGGCGGTCGCCAACGCGCTCGCGTACAAGCGCACGCAATTGCTTTGGCCCGGCATCGCCAGGCTGGACAGCGGCGAACATGTGTTCGTGCAGATGATCGGCCTCGGCTTTGACGGCGCGGTGGTGCATGGGCTGCAGCCGCTGCTGAAGCGCTTGATCGGCCGCGGCGCCTATGTCTGGCAATCACTCTGGGAGTCGGTGGCGTATCGGTTCCCCCGCGTCCGCCTCTCGGTCGACGGCAAGGCGTTCGAGGCCGCCAGCGTGGTGGTCAGCAAGGGCCGGCTGTATGGCGGTCCTTATCTGCTGGCGCCGAACGCGGCCCCCACCGCGCCCGGTTTCCAGGTGGCGCTGTTCGAGCACTCCGGCACCTTGCCGGCCTTGATGTCGGGGGCGGCATTGCCGCTCGGCCTGCTGCCGCGCTGCCCGGGGGTGCGCGTGATCGCCGGCACCCATGTCGATTTTTTCTCCAGCAACGGTCGCATCCTCACCCAATCGGACGGCGACGCCTTGGCCGGTACGCCGACCATGGTGGTCGACGCCGGCAGCCCGATCCCGTTGGTGGTCGGCTAGCCAGCCCGCTTGAGTCGCGCCGGGTGAGCGGATACACCAATCGGCGGACATTATGGAGATTCAGGACATGAAAACCCCCATGCGCGTCGCCGTCACGGGTGCGGCCGGTCAGATCGGCTATGCCCTGCTGTTCCGGATCGCCAATGGCGACCTGCTGGGCAAGGACCAGCCGGTGATCCTGAACCTCCTGGACCTGCCCGTTGCCCAGAAGGCGCTGACCGGCGTGATCATGGAGCTGAATGACTGCGCCTTCCCGCTGCTAGCTGGCGTGGAGCCGACCGATGATCCGAACGCCGCGTTCAAGGACATCGACATCGGCATCCTGGTTGGCTCCCGCCCGCGCGGGCCGGGGATGGAGCGGCGCGACCTGCTGGCCGCCAATGCCGAGATTTTCAAGGTCCAGGGCAAGGCGCTGAACGAGAACGCCAAGCGGGACGTGAAAGTGCTGGTGGTCGGCAACCCCGCCAACACCAACGCCTATATCGCCACCCAGTCAGCGCCGGATTTGCCGGTCGGCGCGATCACCGCCATGCTGCGGCTGGACCATAACCGCGCCACCGCCATGCTGGCGGAGAAAGCCGGCGTCGCGGTCGCGGAGATCGAAAAGGTCGCGGTCTGGGGCAACCACTCCCCCACCATGTTCGCGGATTATCGCTTTGCGACCGCCGCCGGCAAGCCGCTCCCCACGCTGATCAATGACGAGACCTGGTACAAGGACACCTATCTCGCCGCCGTCGGCAAGCGCGGCGCCGCGATCATCGAGGCGCGCGGGTTGTCCTCCGCCGCCTCCGCGGCGAACGCGGCGATCGACCATATCCGGGACTGGGTGCTGGGCACGCACGGCAAATGGGTGTCGATGGGTCTGCCCTCGGACGGTGACTATGGCGTGCCGGAAGGCATTATCTTCGGCGTTCCCGTCACCTGCGCCGGCGGCGCGTATGACCGCGTGAAGGGTCTGCCCATGGACGAATTCGCGAGATCGCGGCTGGAACACACGCTGAAAGAGCTGATCGAAGAGCGCGACGCGGTGGCGGAGTTGTTGAAGTAGAGGGGCGCGGTTAACGCGGCAAATACTTCGTCGCGCCGCCGGCCGGCGGCCGGCGGATGATCCGGCGGCGGTCCCGCGCCGCCTTCACCATCTCGGCAAAGCACCGCCGCACCTCCGCCGGCTGGTTGGTCCGGCGGTCCAGCCCGCGCAGGCAGAAATGCACGCGCGCCATGGTCTGGTAGTAGTCGGTGAACGCATAGTTCAGCGCCCCGCCCGCCACCGCGCCGGCCACCGGCACCGCCTGCGCCAGCAATTTGTCGGACAGCACCAAGCCGAACCGCCCCGCCGCCGATTTGATCAGCACGTTCACGGCGAAATGGTTCATCCCGATCCGCGTTGCCCAATAGCCGATCTCGGTATCGTCATCGACGTTGCTGGGACCACCGAAGGCCAGCACTTCGAGGCAAGCCCGCTTGGTATCCTCGGAGGCCAGATCCTCCCCGGAGTCCCGCGCCACCTCCGCGATCGAACGCAAAATCGTTGTGGTCGTAAAGGGAATATCGAACAGCACGCCTGGCAGGCCAACAAAGCCGGAGGCGACGCCGCTCGCGGCGGTCGCGAGTTTATGCGCGCCATTGCCGCGCGGCCGCTTCGGCCGAGCGATGCGCGGCACCGCGGTCAGCCCGGCGGTCGCGAATTCATAAGAATTCCAGAGCGTATCCTCCACGGCGTCCTGCACCCGCTGGGTCAGCTGCGCCCAGGCCGGGCCGCCGAACCGGTCGCCGGCCTTGGCAATCCGCGCGCGCAGCGCCTCGATCCGCCGGCCGAACAGCGCCGTGACCCGCATCAATAAACCGCGCGAATCCGCCATCAGGATCGCGGCCTGCCACAACTCATCCTGCTCATGCGCGGTCAGAAACGCCGCGGTGCCGGCAACGGTTTCCGGGATCGGATCATGTGTCTTCATACCGCTAGACATGTGAACGCGAGCGCTCGGCCGCAAGGCGAATGCCGGGTCAGTCCTCCGCCAAAACCAGCCGCATCAGCCGGCGTTTGGTGTCGGTAAACCCCATCGACGCGTATAAGTGATACGCCCGGTCGTTATGCGCCTCGACCTCCAGCAGCAGCACGCGGATGCCGCATTTGCGGGATTCGTCCAGCGCCAGGTCCAGTGCCTTTCGGCCCAGCCCACGGCCGCGATGTTCCGGGACGATGTAGATATCGTCGATAAACCCGTCCGTCCCGCCATGCTCCGGGCTGTAGCCGAGCGAGAGGACGAAGAAGCCGACCACGTCTTCGCCTTCCACCAGGAAGAACGCCGGCGCCAGGTCAACCCCGGCGGCAACCTCCCGGATCGACCGCTCACCCGCCTCGTTCAGCGCGTGGCCATCCTCGATGTGAAAGTCCCGCGCCAAAGCCAGGAAGGCGTCGGCGTCGGCGGCGGTGATGCGGCGGGCGATCATCGCAATGTCGGGGTCAGGAGTTTTTCCTCCGCCACGTCCAGCACCGCGCTGACCGCGCTGCGGGTGATCAGCCGCAGCAGCCCGCGCTGACGTTTCGGCCGCAGCCAGTACGGCTTCGCCTTCGGACCGCCCAGCTCTTTCACCAGCGTGTCGACATCACCGAATCCGTCAATCAGGCCGAGCTTCTTGCCCCGCTCGCCCAGCATATAGCCGCCGTCGAACACCGCGGACTCGTCATCCGTCAGCCGGCCGCCGCGCCGTTCCCGCACCCAGGATTTGAACATCTCGTGGCACTCGGCCAGCAGCTCTTTGGTGAACGCCACATCCTGCGGCCGCTCCGGCGAGAAACTCTCGCTCCGCGCCTTGTTCTCGCCGGCGGTGTAAAGTCGCCGCTCGATGTCATAGCGCGCGATGAACTTGTCCAAGCCAAATCCGCCGGTGATCACGCCGATCGAGCCGACGATGGACAGGCGGTTGGCGCGGATTTCCTCGCCCGCGCAGGCCAGCCAGTAGCCGCCGGACGCCCCCACATCGCCGATTACGGAAATCACCTTGACCTGGTGCTGATCGGCGCGGCGGCGGATCAGCTGGCCGATCAGATCCGACTGCACGGCCGAGCCGCCGGGGCTTTCAATCGCCAGGATCAGGTTTCTGCTGCCTTTCGCCGCGATCTCGAAGCCGCGGTCGATCGGGTCAGTAAAGGCGGTGATGTTGATGGCGCCTGGTGTTGCCGCGATCACGCCGCGCAACGCGATGACGGGTATTCTGGTCCGCCGCCAGGGGAGAAGGTTCATGGCGGCGGGTTTAGAGCAAACGGCGAAAAAGGGGAATCATACAGGGGACATTGAGATCATCCTTGTATCAGACACTTTTTTTGGCGCGCGGCCGCCCCGCCAGACCCCGCGCGCCAATCAACGGCCTCCGATGGTGAAACATCATCTACGGCCGCTGGTATCAATCAGCGGCCGCGGCGAAGGTGGTGTTGCGCTCTTGTTCGAACATGTAGTCCCGCGTCAGCGGTACCGCTTCCTGGTCGCGCACGATCTGGATCTGGAAGACCATGTGATCGTTCAGCCGGAACGCCAGCTCCGACCCGGACAAGTAGAACTCGAACATGCGGCAGAACCGCTCATCATAGATCGCGGCGATGGCATCGCGATTGGCCGCGAACCGCCGCCGCCAATGCGCCAGCGTCTTCGCGTAATGCAGCCGCAAGATCTCGATATCCGCCGAAATCAGACCGGCTTTTTCCAGCGGCCCCAGCACCTCGGACAGCGCCGGCGAGTACCCGCCGGGGAAAATATATTTGGCGATCCACGAATTGGTCGCGGAAGCGCCGTCAAACCGGCCGATCGAATGCAGCAAGGCCACCCCGTTCGGTTGCAGGCAGCGCTTGATCATCTCAAAATACGCCGGATAGTTCGGCACGCCGACATGCTCGAACATGCCGACCGAGACGATCCGGTCATATTGCTGGGTGACGGACCGGTAGTCCATCAGCTCGAAATTCACCCGGTCGGACAAACCGGCCGCCGCGGCGCGCGCCCGCGCCTCGGTCAGCTGCTCCTCGGACAGCGTAATGCCGGTCACGCGCGCGCCAAAATCCTTCGCCAAGGTGAGCGCCATGCCACCCCAGCCGCTGCCAATGTCCAGCACGGTCAGGTCGGGCCGGTCCAGCAGCAATTTGGCCGCGATGTGTCGCTTCTTCGCCGCCTGCGCCTCTTCCAGAGTCTCATCGCCGCGGGGAAAATAGGCGCAGGAATATTGCCGGTCGCGGTCCAGGAACAGCGAGTACAGCCGGCCGTTCAGATCGTAATGATGCGCGACGTTATGCTTGGACCGCACGGCGTTATTGGCCTGGATGAGCGGGCGCAGTAGCCGGCCGAGCTTCATGTTCCACTCGACCACCGGCACGCCGCCATGCCGGATGTTCTGCATCAATACCGTCAGCACCTCGTGGATCGAACAATCCACCGGCACCAGACCCTGATCCATATAGGCCTCGCCCACCGTCAAAGCGGGATTCATGACCAGCCGGCGCAGGGTCTTATCGTCGCGAATGCGGACCGTGGCTGACGGCGTATCATCCTGGCCGTAGCGGTTCGTGCTGCCATCCGGCCAGATGACATTCAGCCGTCCTTCGGTGATCGCACCCTCCAGGATGCGGTCCAGAAGCCTTTTGAAGGTTTTTCCCATCAACCCCCTCCGTTTACCGGAAAGTATCTAGGGGATGATTCTCACGAAAAAAAGAGTGGGATTTAACGATTGAGGCAAGCCGCGTGACCGCCGCAACACCGGCGGCCACATCAGTCCGCGAGCCTTACGCCGCGGCCTCTTCCTGGCCGAATAGCGGCCCCAGCTCCGGCGCTTCGTCCGGCTCGGCGGCGATCGCCTCGCCGCGTGCCTGTTTCTCGGCCTCTTCCGGGCTGCGCGCCACGTTCACCTTCACGTCCATGATCACCTCCGGGTGCAGCGCCACCCGAACCGAGGCGATGCCCAGCGACTTGATCGGCATCTCCAGCAGTACCTGCGACCGTTCGATGCCCAGCCCGGCGGCCGTGCAGGCATCCGAGATATCGCGCGCGGACACCGAGCCGTACAGCGCCCCGGCTTCCGAGGCCTGACGGATCAGCACCACGGTCAGGCCGTGGACCCGCTCGGCCACACGCTCCGCCTCGTCCCGGCGCTTCAGGTTCTGTGCCTCCAGCTGCGCCCGCTCGCGCTCAAACCGCTCGCGGTTCGCCTTGGTGGCGCGCACCGCCTTGGCCTGCGGCAGCAGGAAATTCCGCGCATAGCCAGGTTTGACCTTCACAATCTCGCCCATTTGGCCGAGTTTTTCGACCCGCTGCAGCAGGATCAGTTCAACGTTTGCCATGATTCTGCTCCTTTAAGTCAGGACGTATGGCAGCAGCGCCAGGAAGCGGGCGCGCTTGATCGCCTTCGCCAGCTCACGCTGCTTCTTGCCAGAGACCGCGGTAATCCGAGACGGCACGATTTTGCCGCGTTCGGAGAGAAAGCGGGACAGCAGCCGCACGTCCTTATAGTCGATCACCGGCGCGCCAGGTCCGGAGAATGGGCAGGATTTCTTGCGGCGGAAGAACGGCCGGCGGGCGCCGACGGCGGGCCGGCGCGCGGCCGGGTTCAGATCGGTGGCTTCGGACATTATACGTCCTCCTCGACGCTAAAATCTTCACGGTCGGTGCGGAACTCATCCCGCGCCCGGAATTCCTCGCGCTCGTCATAGCCGCGCTTGCGCCCGGTTTCGAACCGCCCGGCCGGTTTCGGCCCGCGGAAGCCGCGCTCGCGGTCATCCGACTTGCGGGACAGGATCACGGACGGCTCCTCGGAGATCTCCTCGATGCGCACGGTCAGGAAGCGCAGCACGTCCTCGTTCAGGGTGAGCTGGCGCTCCATCTCCACGATCGCCGGCGGCGGCGCGTCCAGGCCCAGCAGCATGTAATGGCCCTTGCGGTTCTTCTTGATCCGGTAGGCGAGGGAGCGCAGCCCCCAGTATTCGCGCTTCTTCACGGCAGCGCCATCGGCTTCCAGCTGGACGGTCATGGCATCGGCGACGGCTTCCGCCTGCGCCTGGGTGATCTCGCTGCGCGCGATCACCACGGTCTCATATAGCGGCATGTGCCCTCCTATGGATGAATTCAGCTCAAGCCCGAAGGCAGATCCCGACATCGGGACGAGCAATAGCCGGGCGCGATGCCACGCACCCAGCAGGGGAGGCCAGCGTTTGGCATTTTTGCTCCGGGAAGTAAAGTGCTTGCTCCGTACGTCCGGGGGACGTACATCAGACCAGTCGACACGCCAGGGCCGCGTTCGACGGGTCATCGCTGATCACGGTCGCTGCGATCGACGAGCGGGCGGCCAGATTTTACCTGGCGCACGGATTTATCCGCCTACCGGACTCCCGCCGGTTGATCCTGCCGATGCGGCTTGCTGACGGGTAGAGAAGGCGGAACTCGTGACCGCTGGCTAACTTTCTGGCTGATATGAACCGACGACGACGGCGGCTATCGCGTATCGTTCGCCGTTTGAAACCCAAGGCTTGGGGCCAATAGCTTTTGGCAGTTGAACGGCTCCGGAAAACCGTGGATCGTCGGATTTGTGCGACAACCAGAGACGACCGGTCTTGTCTGAGATCACCTCCCTAATAGTAATTTCCATTTTTTTGTCGACGAATTTTTGAACGACCAGGTGCCGTCCAGCTTTTAGCTGTACTCTAGATTTAGCAAAAGGAACGCAAACCAAGATTGAGTGTTCCCGATATATCAAATCTCCTCCGGGCCAAATGACAGACGCGCCGAAAGCGCCAGCGGCAATTTTTTCTTGATTTATGGGTAGTGCGATTGTTTCGCCTTCAGAAATCGAAAAAAAGTCCCTGAATGTACCGGCTTGACATGCGGTTGTAAGCTTGATTTTGGCTTCCCTGGCGCTCGTTCGTTTTGGTTGGCCAAGTAGGTCCTGAACCGTAACGCCAGGCATTGCGCTGGCGATCTGCTCGTACGTGTCGGTGCTAAGGCTGTCGCTTTGATCATTTAGGAAATTGTATATCTTATTGGGATTTTTCCATCCGTTACGTCTGGCAATATCCGTTGCCGTAAGACCATGTTCCTCGAGCGTCTCCCTCAAAATTTTCCGACGCTCTTCCGACTGTTCATTTGTTTTCTTCATTTCAATTTGGTCCCGTGAAGATGGAGTTAGAATGCCCCGAATTATCTCAAGGAGCCATCTCCAGCTATCTTTAAAACCGATTTTTTGTCAATATTTTAATTGACAAATGTGGATCATATATTTGAAAATACACATTTCAATTTGTATTTACGCTTTTATCTTTTGCATAGCCTGGCGGCTTGCCGTCCCTTAGCTAAAAAGCCAAAGGCCCTGCCAAAATTGCGATTTCCACCCCATCATTCCGATGATCGAAAATAAAAACGACCACCCTGGGCGCATCAACCGCGCCGGCTGGCTTTTTCGGCGAGGGCTTCTTCGCCCCATTGGTTCAGGCTTTTGCCCTCCAATTGCGCTGCCAGAGCCGCCTGGGCATGGACCGCGGGGGCGATACGAAACATGACTTTTCCCGAGTAAGGCTT
>Ga0116230_10000925_pt1 | contig 26778 bp, 21 predicted proteins | sample S1TSphfallax_3_FD_88678 | JGI IMG/M metagenome (GOLD analysis project Ga0116230, IMG submission 88678) | Host-associated microbial communities from peat moss isolated from Minnesota, USA - S1T2_Fd - Sphagnum fallax MG | ecosystem: Host-associated > Plants > Peat moss > Unclassified | place... | reverse complement strand
GGCGGTCACGGGTTGTGCAGCGCGGACCCGGTTGATGAAATTCTCGTTGACGTCGACTTGGAATTCGAGCGAGTCCATGTCGACGATGGTACCGATGCCGGTTCTGGTGAAGCCACCGCCGGCGGAGATCGGCGAGACCATCTCGCCGGGCTGCGCCGCCTTGACGGTTACCACACCGGAAAACGGCGCGCGTACGATGGTGTCGTCGAGATTGCGTTCGGCCGCGTTCACCGCGCGCGCGACCACCTGCACGTTGCTGCGTTGGGTGGCCAGCTGCGCGCGCAGGGCGTCGAATGTGGTCTGGGCCGTGTCGACGGCGGCTTGGCTCACGAAATGTCCGAGAAGGAGGCTTTTCTGACGGTCATAGTCGCGCTCCGCGTTGGCGAGATTGACTTCGGTCTCGGCGAGGCCGGCCTTGGCATAGTCGAGTTGCGCCCGCGCCTGGTCGAGCGCCGCACGAATGTTGGTATCGTCGAGACGGGCGATGGTCTGGCCGGCATTGACGTGGTCGCCTTCCTCGATGTCGAGTTCCACCATTTTCGCAGTGATTTTCGATGCGACCGTCGCCTGGCGCCGCGCCACCACGTATCCGGACGCATCGAGAACCGATCCCGCCGGCGCCGCGGCGCCGCTCGTCGCCCGCGCGACCGCTATGCGTACCGGCACGCCGGTCGGCCGCAGCGCGAACCAGGCCGCGAGCCCCAAAATCGCGGCGACCGCCAGCGTCGCCGCCCATTTCCAGGTGCTCCCCGCGGGCTCGACACTGGCGCTGCTGCGATCGATGCGCAGTTGCGCAAGCAATGAGGATTTTTCGTCCATGAGGCTGCGAGCATACTCGGCGGCGGCGGGCCGGTCATCCCGCGAGCAACGGAAAGGTCACGCCGATCGCCCAGGCGAAGGCAATGGCATTCGCGAATCCCGCGACGAACGGGTGACCCGTCCGTTGGTAGGCCCAGCGGCTGAACAGGCCGTAAACCAAGAAAAAGAGCACGATGATCGGAATGATGATGATGAGGAAAAAGAGCCGCTGCAGATCCAACGCCACCGCGATCGACAGGGAAATGAGGAACGCGAGTTTTGAGACCAAGTACGCGCCGCGCGCCGGATGTTCGCCGCGGGTCATCCATTCATCGCTCAAGAAGTAGCACAGCGTGCCCGCCAGCATCACGAGGATCAGCAAGGCACGTTCTCTGCCGGGAAGGAAGGAGGTCACGAACGCGTTGATCGGCCAGACCAATGCGATGAATCCATAGGCGACCACCGCCAGTGACGTCCCGAGCAGCAATGAGACGGGAGCGGCTCGCCCTAGGGATGCGGCGCGCGGTTGGCGCAGACCCAGGAGGCACATGGCGGTGATCGCCCCGTACAGGGTGAAATGGGCGGCGAGATAATCGCCCACGAGGACCGGCAGAAAATGCGTAGGCACCACGCGCAGGATCAACGGCGTTGCGAGCATCGGCACCACCAGCGGTATCCACAAGCGACGCCACGGCAGGTCGGCGCCGATGCGGGGTATCGCGACGCGCGGCAGCCCGTATGCCAACGGTTTCGCCAGCAACACCACGCCCGCGATCAGCAGCAAAATCCACGGGCCGCGTGCATCGATCCGCGGCGGCGCCGGCCGGGCGATGGCAAAGGACTCGTCGAGCCAGGTTACCGCCTCTTTCATGCTCTGTTCGCTGAACAGGACGCTGGCGTGTTCGACGTGGGCGCTGAACGCCACGCGGCGGGCGGTGCCCTTCGAGAAATCTCCATACGTCACGCCTTCACGACCGGCGGCCGGTGCGGTCGCGAGGCGTAGCGCGCGCAGCGCCTCCTGCTTCAACATGCTTTCCCAGTCGCCAACGATGATCAGCAGATCCCGCGGCGAGGTTGGCGTGACTGCGGGAGAGAACATGGACACGGCAATGGTCGCGGTGACCTCCGGTGATTGCTCCGCGAAGCGCACCACGATGTCCGACGCCATGGAATGTCCGAGCACCGCGAGGCGACCGTCGCCGTACGACCGCGCCGCCCGCGCGACCCGCGTCAAGGAATCGACCAGCGTACGCGTCGCTCCGTTGGGATCCGTGATGCTGCCGGTGAGCGGCGCGGGGTTGCGACCGTGGCCGGGAAAGTCAAACGTCATCGCCGCATACCCGTTACGCGCGAAGGTCAACGCGAACGACTGCATCAGTTGCTGCGAACCGGCGAACCCATGCGCTATCATCACCATCGGGCCCAGCGCACCCGAGAGGGGTCGATAGAGGGTGGCCGGCGTGCCGCCGATGTCGAGCGACGTCACCCTGACCCCTGCGGCGGCGGCATGCAGTTCGACCAATGCCGCGGCGATCGCCAGGCCCGCGACGAGGGCGAGAAAATAATTGAGTCGGTTCAAGAGGGTACTTTAGCGCAGACCTGGATATATGTACAGTTACGGTCATGCGCGACCTTTCCATCGACAAGCTCAACGACGAGTTCGGTCAATACGTGATCTATTTGCGCTGCGTGTGCGGTCACATTCGCCGCTGCCACCCGCACACGCTGGCGGCATTCGCCGGGTGGGATGCGAAACTCGACGAGGTCGTGCGGCGGTTGCGGTGTTCCAAGTGCAATCAGAAGAATTGCACGGTGCGCACCGTCGCGTTGAGCGCGCCGCGCGGTTACACAAGTCACTAACGATTCAGATCGCGCACCAGGCGCACGCCGACGCTGCTGCTCCGATAGCCGCTCGCGGAGTGGTTGCGGTATGAAAGTCTGACGAATGCGGGGGAGCTGAACCACGAACTGCCGCGCAGCTCGTGCTCCACACAATCGCCGTCCATGCGTGCCGACCCATCCACCGGCGCCTTGGAATAATCGTCGTGCCAGCAGTCTTCCGTCCACTCGAGAACGTTGCCCAACATGTCGTAGATGCCGAAGGCATTGGCCTTGAACGATGCCACGGCAGACGTGTTGACGTAGCCATCCTTGCAGGCGAACACACTCCACTTAGGGTAGCGGCGTGCCGCGCTGCGGTCGGCCACATTGGCATATTCGCAAGCCGCCTGCATTGCCGGACTCCAAGGCAGCGCCGCATCGACTCCAGCGCGCGCCGCGTATTCCCATTCGGACGAGCTTGGCAACCGATAGTGGTGACCGGTCTTCGCGGACAGCCACTCTGCATAGGCGACAGCGTCGCTCCAGGAGACACACGTCACGGGATGATCCGCATTCTGGGTGAAACCCGGATAAAGCCAACTCGCCTCCACTTTGTGGTGCCACTCGCCGTCATAGACTTCGCAGCCCGCGAGCACGCGCTTGGTGGCATTGGCAAATTCGCGAAACTCGCCCACGGTAAGTTCACTGGTCGAGATTGCCAGGTGCTGACGGATGAGCACGATGTGTTGTGGCTTTTCAACCGGTAACGCATCGCGATCGTCGCGGGCGGCGCCTTGCTTGAATCGCCCGGTCGGCAACACGGTCATCTTCGGACACGTAGGGCAATCCTGAAACGTGTTGCCGGGCTGCACGGCTGCCGCCGTGGGCTGTGCCGGCGTGACGGCGCGGCTCGGCTGGCTGCTCGCCGCGCCCGCCGCCGGCGGGGTCGTGGACTGGCGGCCATACTTCCAGGCAACGAACAGCACGAGGAGGGCCGCGCAGAGCCACAGCGCGCGTCGTGGCCACGATGCACGCCGTGCGGGAGCCGCGCCTGCGTCAATGGACCCCAAGTCCAAGAACAGCGGGTCACTAACGCTCTCAGCGGCGGCGTCATAGTCGCCTTCGGGCAAGCCGCCGCGGGGTATGGCCACGGTCTTCTCGATCGCTGCCGACGGCGAGGCGGCCGGTATGGGCGCGTCGAGTGGGAGTCCGAGCGGGAGTTCCAGCGGGCCTGGCGCCGTGGTTTTGCTGGGCTCGAGATCTTCGCTGCGTGTAATTGGCTTGCGCGATGTAGTCACCCGGGCCCGCCCCGCAAGCTCGCTGAGGTTTGCCTTCGGTCGAGGTATCGCCACGGTTTTCTCCTGCTCCGCGGGCCGGATGGCATACGGCAGCGGCTCGCTGGTGGCTCGCAGTGCAGCCGCCGGGTGGGACCGCACGACGAGCGGCGGTGGCGATGGCGGCGCTGGCGATGGCGGCGGTGGTGTCGGTGTCACTGGTGCAGGTCGCACGGCGAGCGGCGGTGGCCGCGATGGTGGTGTTTGTGCCACCGGTGCGGGTTGCGCGGCCAGCGGTGGTGGTGCTGGTGCTGGTGCGACGACCGGCGTCTCCGGAGTTTCCTCGGGCGCGGCAAGTTCCTCGGGCATCGACAACGAGGGTTCATTCAGCAGGCGCGCGACGGCGTCATGCGCAAAGTCCGGCAAGGGTTCGATGCGCTGCCGCCGCCGCAGCACGTCCAACAGTTCGGAGGGGGACTCCCCGGCCGCGAGGTAGCGGTTGACTTGTTCAAGAAAGTCGCTGTAAGTAATGCCGCCGGTCTGATACGAACGCAGTACCTTGACGAATGATGAGCCGGACCCGGAAATGTTAGCCTCCTTACGCGAATACAATAATTACGCTCGAACCCTTGGAAAACTCTAGCTGACTTTCACATATTACGCTGCCAATTCTGGGAAAATTCCCGCGCGGCGCAAGCTCGCCGGTACCATGTTAATCCGAACGAAGGTGAGGCGAGGAAATGAGCCGCAGAGACGAGGATCGTATTCTTCACGGTCTGCATTACTACCGCGAAAGTCTCGATGAAGAATTCACCGTCACCCATGATCAAATACTCTGGCTGGCGGCGCATTCCTATGCCGACGGCGCCGCTTGGTATCGGAATGAGGATCTGCAGAGCTTCGACACGTCGGTGATTCCCCTCGAGCTGCGGCAGAAGCTGCTGATGGAGAAATTCGAAGTTCCGCTTCGCTACCTGCATCATCGCCGCTTGATCAAGCTGAGCAGAACGGGAGACGAGACCGCCGACGTCTCCGTCACCTTTGCCGGTGCCGATCGCGCCATGCGCCTGCATACGCGGGCGGGTCGCATGGAATTGTGGTATCAAGAACACAAGGACGGATTTCTCGGACTCGTGACCACCGTGGCGGTATCGCTGATGACCACTCTGGCAACGCTGTACGTCACCCAGCATATTCAAGCTCGCGTCCCCGAGCCTACGCGTGTGATCTACGAAATCGAACCGAAGTCTCAGCCGGGGCCTTGAGCGACCACCCCGCGACGCGCGGCGATGCACGTGATGAACGCCGCATAGCTCCACGCCAGATGCCGTGCCGATCGCTGCTCGCCGGTTTGTTGATCGAATTGCTCGGCGAGCTCGCCAGTGGCAGGCGTAAACGCGCGAACGGTGCGCAGATACGCGTCGCCCCGCTCGATGAGCGACGCAGGCTGCGCCGCATGCCTTGCCGCCTTGAAACAAAACTCCGCAGCGCCGAGCGTCGAGAAGTAGTAGGCGCCCCCTGAAAAATACACGTCCCCGGCATAACGGCCCATGGCCGGTGCTCTCTCCGGGGGCCGCGCTCGATTGATGGCATAGGCCGCATCGAACAACTCCTCGAGTCGGGATAACGTGGCCACCATGCGCGGGTCGTCGGGTGAATGCGAGGCCGCGCCGTCATCCGCATGGATGGCGGCGAAGATCACCGAAAAGTCGAGTTGTTTGTGGGTGAGGGTACCGGGGTCAGGCACGCGCGAGCGGTAATGGCCGCGCTCGGCGTCCCAGTAGTCATCCAGCTGCCGTTCGATCGCATCGGACTCGAGCCGGCAGGCGAGAGCGGCGGCGGCTGCGCCGCGGGCCGTCAACCAAGCGGCGCCGCCGCGCAGCGCGGCCGCCGAGACGCGAAGGATGTAATAGTGGACGCCGCGTTCCTCCTCCCAGATGTCGTAGCACGCCGCGCGCGCTCGCCGGCGCACATAGTCGAGGTCCCAGAACAGCAGCGATTCGGCTGCAGCGGTGGTGTCGGCATCGAGGCAGCGTTGCTCCAGCCAGCGCAACACCGTGATCGCACGGAGCGCGGAGCCGTCATGCTGCGGTCGCGGCCATTTCGAGCGATCGAGGCTGCCGTCCGGATTGACACGGGTCTCGGCGGCGACCATCTCGCCGCGCACGGCGGCGAGATCAGCATCCGTCCGCAGGTATTGGCGGAAGCCCTCGGCGACGCGATCACGCCACTCTGGTTGAGCGGCGAGGGCGCGGCCGTCGAGTGGTGCGAGCGAGGCGCTGAAGTGCACGAAGTTCGCAAAGTGCAGTCCTGCATCGATACCCGGAACCGGGTGCTCGCGCAACCGCCGCAGCGCCTCGGCGACCAGCGCCGCATCCCGGTACCAATGAAAGAAATAGTCCGGTTCGGGATCGTAGGCACCCGGGACGGGTGAGGCGACGATCGAGCCCTTTCGAGGAATCACGATCTGGCCGAAACCCTCGCGAGTCCGCACCACGTTGCACGAGATGCTGAGCAGCATGCCGGACGCGCTCGCGAGGTACTGGCGTTCGATCCAGCGTTCGAGGGATTCCATCAGCGTGTGAACTCGAGACGCGAGAGCCCGGTTTTCACCTCGGCCGACTGCATGAACAGTTTCCACAACAGCCCGGTACGGTGGTTTTCGATCATCACGATGATCGGGCCCTGATCGATGGCGAGGTACGTATCGGCGTACCATCGCGCGCCCTCGCAGAAGGCATCGACGAAGCCATACGGTCCCCATAGCGCATCGCCCAGCTGCAAAAAATGGCGTATGGCGGCGATCGCCTCGCGCGGCGCATAGGGCATGCTCGACAGCGCCGCCGTGGGAGAGATCGTGCCGTTATCATTGTCCGGTGCGTGTGCTCCATAGCCTCCGGCTTCGTCGCTTGCAGTCAGGCCCCAGCAGGCCGCACCGTAGCCCTGATGATGCAGCGGATTACTCACGCAGTGCGCATGGTTGATGCGTACGTGATGCAGATTTTGCCGCCAATAGTCGGCGTAACGGTCCCTAAGTCCACGCGGATCGATGCCGCAAAACGAATAGTGCGCGAAGAACAGCGGACCGCCGTAGGCGGGCCCCAGCGGCAGTAGGGTGCCGTAGTAGGAATTACCGTTGACGAAATCCCGCCCGGCGGCAAAACCGCGATGATAGATGCCGGCATCGGGTGCATGTCGCGGTGCCGCCACGGCGAGAAGGTAGGTCACCAGACATTCATTCCAGCCGCGAATGGCGTGATCCATGGCCCAGCCGTGGTTGGGGCTCCAATGCCAGTACAAGACGGCGCGCTCCTCGCGCGCGTACCAGTCCCATTCGACCTCGTGCCACAAGGCCTGAATCAGTCCGCGGATCTTCGACTCCTCCGCCGTGTTCAAATCGAAGTACTCGCGAGCGCACAGCAAGCCCATGAAAAGGAAAGACGTTTCCACCAGATCGCCGCCGTCGTCGGTGGCGGTGAAAGGTATGGTGGCGCCCGTTCTGCCATTCATGAAGTGGGGGAAGGCGCCGTGATGGCGGGTGGCGCGTGTCAGCACCTCGAGCGAGCGCTCGAGGCGGTCGATCGCGGCACTGCGCGCAACCCATCCCCGTTCGACGGCGACGATCAGCGCCATGATGCCGAAGCCCGACCCGCCGATGGCGATGAGATCATCGTCAGGTGCAGCCGACCTCGTGACGCGATCGCGCGCCAGCGCGCTTTGCGGATGAGCTCCCTCCCAAAAAAAACCGAAAGTGGCGCGCTGTACCGCCTCCAGCAGTTCATCGTCCGGCAATCGTGCGAGTTTCGCGGGGCTCGAATCGAGGGTGCGCATGGTGTCCTTCTAGGTGTCGTTGATGAGGTGCAGCGTGCGCACGAATAGCCCATCGTGGACCGCCTCGCGGCCGAAGTGAATGACCCCGGTGGTCTTGAGGTCCTGCGTCAGCACGTCGACGACCCGCTCCCGGGCCTTTTCGTCGAGAATGTCCAACACTTCGTCAATGAAGATCCAGCGCGGCGCATGGAGCAGCGCACGGGCTACGGCCAGGCGTTGCTGTGAGTCGCCGCTGAGCTCCCGGTCCCAGCGCCGCACCTGATCGAGGCGCGGTACGAGGTGCGAAAGATCGAGCCGCCCGAGCGCATGACTGAAAGCGTCGTCAGCGAACTTTTCCACGGCGGCAGGATAGGCCAGCACTTCGCGCAGTGAGCCCGGCGGCAGGTAGGGCATGCGTGGCAGATATTCGATGTCATCGCCCCGCGGGCGCATGATAGTGCCGCCACCGCGACGCCATAGGCCCGCCATGGCGCGAAACAACAGGGTCTTGTCGGTGCCGGATTCTCCCACGATGAGGACGCGCTCGCCGGCGAGGATGTCGACGTGAGTTTCCTCGAGCCGAGTCTGTCCCGCGGGCGAGGCGAGTCTAAGTCCGTCGAGCACCAGGTGGCCCGGCGACCCATCCGCAATCTCGATGCCGCCGCCGATACGCTGGAGTTGCTCGATGTCGAGCAGCGCACGGCGAAAGTTGGCGACGCGCAGCAGCGTCGCACGCCAGTCGGCAATGGTGCTGAAATTATCGACGAACCAGCGCAGCGAGGATTGCACTTGAATGAACGCGCCGGCCGCCAGCATCAGGCCGCCGAAGGAGAGATTTCCGGCGAAATACAGCGGTGCGGCCACCAGGATGGGGGCGACCAGGGTGAACCAACCGTATCCGGCGGTGACCCACGTGAGCTTGGTCAAACCGCTGACCAGCCTGCGCATCGCGAACAATACCGCCTGGAAATCGATCTGCATGCGGCGCGCCTCGTCCGCCTCGCCGTTGGCAAGGGTGATCGCATCGATGTGCTCGTTGACCCGCACCAACGAGAAGCGCAGATCCGCCTCGCGCGCATACCTTTCAGCGTTCTGGTCGATCAAGCTGCGGCCGACCCAATAGCTCAACAACGACGCGGAGGCTGAATAAATGATGGCTGCCCACACCATGTAGCCGGGTATCTCGAGATTGCGCCCGTGCAGGTGAAAGACGAAGTCGGTGGACAGTTTCCACAGCACGTCGATGAACGTCACCAGCAAAATCGTCGCCTGCAACAGGCCGACACCCAGATCTGCCGACAGTTCGGTGAGGTGGCGGGCATCCTCGTGCATCCGTTGGTCCGGATTGACGCCGATCGCGCCCGCGTTGGCGAGGCGGAAGGCGCGACCCGGCAACATCCAATTCTCGATGAGATCGTGCACCAGCCCTTGACGGAGCTTGAGTTTGAGCATTTGCACCAGCCATCGCTGGCCGACGTTGAGGCATAGCAGCGCGCCTGCGATGATTCCGAAGACGCCGAGTTGTTGAATGAACTGGCTGAGATTGCGGCGCGACAGCGCGTCGTAAAACGGCTGATTCCAGCTGTTCAGGCGGATCTGGCCATACGCCGTGGCGACGATCACCGAAAACAGGGCGATCGACAGCAGCACCAGCGCATTGCGCGCCGGAGCGGACCATAACGCCCGGCTCACGGTGCCGAGTTGCGGTAACAGCCCGGTCGTTGAGGTCTCGTCCGGGTCTGGCGGGCCACTGGCTCCGTCGCCAGACCGATCTAGTATCATGCGGCATATTATCCGGCAGGTTGCGGAAAAAGCGAGGTACGTGCGCAGTGAGCCGAGTCGAAACCCTATTGAAGCAAATGACGCTGGCGGAAAAGCTCGGTCAGCTCACGATGACCGCATCGAGCTATGCCGTGACCGGCCCGGTGATTGCCGGTGATTCCACCGAGGCCATCAAGGACGGCACGATCGGCAATCTGCTCAACATGGTCGGCGCCGAGCATGTGCACGATATGCAGCGCCTTGCCATGGAGCACTCGCGTTTGAAGATTCCCCTGCTCATCGGCCTCGACGTCATTCATGGCCACCGTACGCTATTCCCGATTCCCTTGGGCGAGGCGGCCTTGTTCGAGCCGAAGCTGTGGGCATTGACGGCGCAGGAGTCCGCCAAGGAGGCCGCCGCCGACGGGCTGGCGATGACGTTTGCGCCGATGCTCGACGTGTCGCGCGATCCGCGCTGGGGGCGAAGCGCGGAGGGACCCGGGGAGGATCCCTGGCTGGGCGCGCGCATTGCCGAGGCCAAGGTGCACGGTTTCCAGGGCACGGATCTTGCCGGAGCCGAGACCCTGGCGGCGGTTGCGAAACACTATTGCGCATACGGCGCGGTCACGGCCGGCCGCGAATATGCCTCGGTGGATATTTCCGAGCGCACGTTGCACGAGGTGCATCTGCCGGCGTTCGCGGCGGCGGTCGCGGCGGGCGTTGTGGCGGTGATGCCGGCGTTCACCGACCTGGCGGGCGTGCCGATGACGGCGAATGTTGCGCTGCTGCGAGGCTGGCTGCGCGAGCATCTCGGCTTCCAGGGTGTCATCATCAGCGATTACAACGCGATCGCTGAACTCATCCACCATGGCATTGCCGCCGATCTGCCGCATGCGGCGAGCCTCGCCCTCAAGGCGGGTGTGGACATCGACATGATGGCCGATGCCTATCGCCGTGGCCTGCCCGACGCACTCGAGCGCGGCTGGGTGACCATGGCGCAGATCGATACCGCAGTACGTCGCGTGTTGACGCTGAAGGAACGACTCGGCCTGTTCGAGGACCCCTATCGCCGCGGCGCCACGCCGGAGGCCCCGGCCGCCGTGACCGCGCGCCGACAGCTCGCCCGCCTCGTGGGCGCGCGCGCGATCGTCATGTTGAAGAACCAGAATGCGGTGTTGCCGCTCGCGGCCGACGGATTACGCGTGGCGGTGATCGGGCCGCTCGGGGACAGCTCCAGCGACATGCGCGGACCGTGGTGGGGCGCTGCCGATCCTGCGGGCCACGTCACCGTAGTAGAGGGCATGACCCACCTGCTGGGTGCAGAGCGGGTGCTGCATGCGCCGGGCGTCGCCATCGACGACGCGGACATGAGCGGCGTCCCAGCGGCGCTCGAACTGTGCGCGCAGGTGGATGCGATACTGCTGTGTGTTGGCGAGGCGGCGGCGATGAGCGGCGAGGCGGCTAGCCGTGCGCACCTCGGACTGCCTGGCCGGCAGCGTGAGTTTGCGGTCGCCGTGTTCGAGCGGGCGCGTGCTTTGCACAAGCCGGTCATCGTGGTGCTGTTCTCCGGGCGGCCGCTGGTGGTGCCCTGGCTGGTGGAGTCGGCCGATGCGGTGCTCGCCGCGTGGTTCCCGGGCAGTGAGGCCGGTAACGCCATCGGCGACGTGCTGTTGGGTCATGTCTCGCCGAGTGGCCGCACGCCGGTGAGCTGGCCCCGCGCCGCCGGCCAGGTACCGATATTTTTCGGTCAGCGTCCCGGTGGCCGGCCGGAAAACCCCAAAGATCACTACACCAGCAAGTATCTCGACGTCGCCAACGAGCCGCTATTCCCGTTCGGTCACGGACTGACGTATGGGCGATTCAGCTATGCCAATCTGCGCGTGCCGGAGGGTCCGGTCAGCGCCACGGAAACCCTGGTCATTCGCGTCGACGTCTCGAACCAGGGCGAACGCGCGGCCGAGGAGACGGTGTTTCTGTTCACCCACGACGTGTTGGCCAGCGTGTCGCGCCCCGTGCTCGAGCTCAAGGGTTTTGCCAAGGTGACGCTGAATCCCGGGGAGTCCGGAACCGTGTCCTTGTTGTTGCCGGTGGCGGAGTTGCGGTTCTTAGGGCCAACCCTCGAGCTCGAGTTCGAGGCCGGCGAGGTTGAAATTCTGGTCGGTCCGTGTGCCGACCGGCGGCAGCTATTGGTCGCCAGTATTCGCCTCGCGCACGCCTGATGGCCGGGGGGTCATTTGCGCCCCGCCGTCTTGTCAAGACCGCACGCCCACAAAAAATTGGTTTCGTCCCGTGTTCCCGGCACGATGGGATTCCACTCGGCGACTTTTGGGTCGGCTTGCTCGGTTTCTTCGCTACCCAGCAGATTGTTCCCAGAGTAGTAAATCACCATCAAGGGTCGTTCCTGTTGCTTCCCGCAGTCGTATTGCGCCTTCTCGACCACGCTCAAGTAGCGATGATCGTCGGTGGACTGAAGCTCGGCGTACTCATGCCGCAGCCAGATGGTGACCTTCTTCCCGGAGCGTTGCATCTGGTGGCTGGTCGTGTACACAGCCCACGAGCCATCATCGGCGACCGCGCGAAATTCCCAGCCGCCGTTGGTCATGGGATTGAGCGTGCGCACCCAGGCCATCGGATCGGCCTTGCGCTGCTCCCGCTGTTTCATGAGTTCCTCGTTCTTCTTTTTCTCCTCGGCGAGCATTTGCACCCGCTGCGCATCCCAGAGTTGTTGTTGTTCAGGAGTCTGCGCAATGGCGCGAGCGGTGCTGAGGACAGCGATCGCAAGAAGCGCGGTGATTGCGTACCGCCGCGTGAGTTTCAGCATCGATAAATGGTACCCGCTGCCCCGAGCGGATGCCATCCCGCGCCAAGCGATGCGTCAGTTGCCGAGACACACCCGGCGGGCAATCTCACGAGCCGAGGAGCTGTCAATCGCGTTTTGGGTTCCGCCCGCGAACAGTTCACCGAGTTCCGATACGACCGCGTAAGACACCAATGCGATTGCGCCGCCCAGCAGACACACCGGCAACAACAACAGCCAGGTCAATGCACACACGATATAGAAAATCACTTGTTTGAACGACATCCTAGTCACCCCTGAATAAAGCCAATCCGCCGCCAACCCTCCATCACCCAATCCTAGTAGATATATAGGAATAAGATTACGCGTAAACGCGGGTTACCACACCATTTAACTTAGCATTTTTTGCGCGGCCAGCGATAGCACGATGCGCAATCCCGGGTCGCGGTCGGTCAATTCCAGCGCATAGCCGTGCAGCTTCGCCACCGCTTGGACCAAGCTCAATCCCAACCCGACGCCGGGCGTGCCGCGGCTGGCATCGCCGCGGTAGAAGCGTTCCATGACCTTGGCCTTTTCTGCATCGGCAATCCCCGGGCCGTCGTCGGACACGGCAATTTCCCCCGCGCCGTCGCCGCGCCGCCGCACCGCGACGTCGATCGCGCCGTTGGCAGGGGCGAACTTCAGCGCGTTGTCGATGAGGTTGCTGAGCGCCTGCGCGAGCAACACCGGATCTCCCGAGACCGCCAGCGGTCCGTCGGAATGGAAGGTGAGCGCAATGTTTTTCAATTCCGCCGCCGGCGCATAGAACTCGACGGCGGTGGCCGCCAGATCCGCGACGTCGAGCGGCACGAAGCCGGAACGGCGCATGCCCGCGTCGATCTCCGCCAGACGCAGCAGCGCGTCGAAGATTCTGATGACGCGATCGACGTCCGCCACCGCGCCATCGATCTCCTGGAAGGTTTCGGCGGCGGGCGGACGGATCAGCGCGAGCTCCTCGAGACGCGAGCGCAGCTCAGCAAGCGGCGTGCGCAGGTCATGAGCGATGGAATTAGACACGTTTCTAACGCCGTGTACCAACAGCTCGATCTGCTCGAGCATGCCGTTGATGGTGCGCGACAGCGTGTTGAGTTCATCATCTTTCAGGTGGGTCGGCAGGCGGTGCTTCAAGTCGCCATGAATGATGGCGGAAATGGTTTGCCGGATGCTGTCCACCCGCGACATCAGCGCCCGCCGGGTGATGACGCCGATCAATATTCCCGCAATCGACAGCACCGCGATGGCGCCCGTGAGACCGTACCAGAAGCGCTTTTCCAAGGGGGCGAACAGCCGGTTGTCCCGGCCGACGAGCAGGTTGTAGCGACCGAGCATGGCGACGTGAACGAACGCCGCCTGGATGCCGCCGCGTTCGCCCATGTCGACCTGGATGTGATAATCGCCGGTCACCGCCGGCACCGTCTTCGGCCAGGCGGCGAGGTTGCCGGCGAGTGGGTGCAGCTGCGAATCGGTGAGGAGCAGGATGCGTTCGCCGGCGATCTGCATCTGCACACGGGCATCGATGAAGGTCTTGAGTGCGTCTGCGCCGTCCCGCCGGTAAATGTCGGTCAGACGCTGTGCGTCGGCGAGCAGGATTTCGGCGCGGCCCTCGCGGATCGTGCCTTGCCACGCATACCACAACGGGAAGGCGAACAGGATCAAGGCGGCGAAGCCCAAGATGCTGTAGGCAAGCGCCAGCGACACCGCCGAGGAACGGATCATCCGGCCGTGACCATGTAGCCGGCATTGCGCACCGTGCGCAGCAGCGGACGATCGAACTCCGCATCGATTTTCTGGCGCAGCTTGCTGATGTGCACGTCGACCACGTTGGTTTGCGGATCGAAGTGATAATCCCAGACATTTTCCAGCAGCATGGTGCGCGTGACCACCTGGTCGGCGTGACGCATCAGAAACTCCAGCAGCTTGAACTCGCGCGGCTGCAGCACGATCTGCCGGTCGCCGCGGTTCACCTTGCGGGTCATCGGATCCATGTGCAAGTTGCCGACCGTGAGCGGCGCCTCCTGGTTGACGCCATGCGCGCGGCGGTGCAGCGCGTCCAGCCGGGCCAGCAGTTCACCGAACGCGAACGGTTTGGTGAGATAGTCATCGCCGCCGGCGCGCAGGCCGCGGATGCGGTCGTCGACCTCGGACAGCGCGCTCAAGATCAAGATCGGCGTGCGCTTGCCGGTTTTGCGCAGCACCTCGACGATGGCGAGTCCGTCGATCTCGCCGGGCAGCATGCGGTCCATGATGATGACGTCGTAGGGTTCGCTGGCCGCGAGGAACATGCCGTCGCGGCCGTTGGCGGCATGGTCGGTGGTATGCCCCGCTTCCTGCAGGCCCTTGATGACGAACTGGCTCACCCGTTCGTTATCCTCGACCAGCAGGATTTTCACGTGAGCTCCCCGGCCGTGGCAGCGGCATCGTCGGCTTGCACGGTCTGCGGCTGCCGGGTGTTGCCGCGGCGGGCGACATCCACCATCATGATGCCGTTCTTTTTGACGATGCCGGTGAGCAGGATGATGCCGATGAGCGCCATGACCGAAAGCTCGATGTGGAATATGTACAAAATCAGCAGTGCGCCGAGTCCCGCCGACGGCAGCGTCGAGAGAATCGTCAGCGGATGAATATAACTCTCGTAAAGCATTCCGAGAATGATGTGGCGAACAGCCAGCCATAGCGTGCGCCGGCGGAAGGGTGCCCATTCATGCTCCCCACCTTGAACCTCGGGCGGTTAATCGGCTGTGGTCAGATTGTTAAGAAACGTTAATCATGGCGGCAGCGGTGGCAGCAGCACCGACAGGCGCGGCGGTTCGGCAGCGCGCATCGTCGCAAACGCCACGATGTGCTCGACGATATGTTGCACATAGCCGCGAGTCTCCGTGTAGGGAATGTTCTCGATCCAAATGTCCGCATCCATGGTTCGGCCCGGCAGCCAGCGAGCCACCGATACCGGACCGGCATTGTAGGCTGCGAGCGCCTGATCGAGCTGCCCGGCGTAACGGTCGAGTAATTCATGGGCGTATAGCGCCCCGAGCTTCACCGCGACCGACGGCTCGAACAGACTGTCGCGGGCGGGCGGCGGCAGGTTCCAGCGCCGCGATACCGCGGCGGCCGTCGCAGGCTGCATTTGCATCAATCCGCGGGCGTCGGCCCGCGACACGGCATCGGGGCGGAACAAGCTCTCCTGCCGCATGATGGCGTACAGCCAATCGGCCGGAACGCCGCTCTCCTTGCTCGCGTCGGCGACGATGGCCGGATACGGCCGAGGATAACGCAGCGCGACGTCATCCCATTCGCCCGCCTGCGCCAGCGTCGCAATGGTTTGCGCATACCAACCCCAATGCGAGGCGAGATGAGCTGCCTGGACTTTCAGCGCGGGTTTTGCCGCCGTCATCACCGCCGCCCATTCGGCGCCCGCATCGTCGGTCTGGTTGCACTCGAGGAGCGCATGAGCGCGACGAATTCCCGGCTCCGCCGCCAATGCAGCCTGCGCGTCGGCATCATCCGCCGAAGGATGGATGTTCAAATTGTAGCTTTGCTGCAGGCGGTCGGCCGCCAGATATCCATAGTAATCGCGCATGCCGGCAATCTCCGCGTACCAGGGAGCGGCCGCAGCGGCGCCTTCGGTGGCGGCCACCACGCGCGCATGCCAGTAACGCCAGCGCGGCTGCGCAGCCAGCGTAGGTGCGAGCGCCGCGATCCAGGCGGCGGCACGGTGGAAATCCCCGGCCCACAGCGCCGCCCGCACGCGCCACTCTTGCACCTGAGCATCGCCCGCATCCTCCGGCAGCAATGCGAAAGCGGCCACCGCGCCCGACGCACGACCATAGGCCTCGCCCAAGGCGACGGCGCGTTGCAGTCGCGTGCGCAGCGCGGGCGACAGATCCGTCCGCTGCAGCAATGCAGGCAGCAACGCCGCTGCGGCGCTGCTGTCGCTGAAGCTCAAGCGGCTGAAGCCGGCGATCAATGCGTCCGGTTCCACGGATGTCGCAGGCGCGGCTGCCAACTGCGCCAGCGCGGCCTTCGGCGTCTCCAGCAGCTGCAGCCATTGCAGTAAAGGCGCCGAGCGCGGCGCGGGCACGTCGACCACGAAGTCGCGTGCCAGCCGCGGGTTGTCGGCGGCGAGCGCGGCGCGCGTGCGCGTCTCGGCGAGGTCAGGGGTGGTGAACCCTTGCGTGCGCAACCAGGCAAAGATCCCGTTGCACTCGTCAGGCGCCTTTTGCGGTAACAGCCAGCGCGTCAGCGCGTCGCGTCCCAGACCTTCGGTGTCGGACGTCGCCAACCGACCGGCCAGCCGGTCACAGACGAGTTGCGGGTCGGTGGTCTCCGTCGAGCGCGGCAAGAACCAATCCCAGCGTTTGCGCGCGGCGAGATTCGCGAGCCAATCGTGCTTCAACGCATGCGTCACGGGTTGGCCCAAGTGCAATTTGATGAAGGCATCGATCGCATTGTCGAGCTCTTCGCCGGGAATCGTGGAAAGGTCGCGACGCAAACGCGCCGCCACCAGGTAATCGTGAATCACATAGGCCTCGAGTGCCGGTGAATCCGGCGGCTCGGGCAGGTGCTGGCGAACGCGCTGCATGGCCGCGATGAATTCCTGCGCAGCGGCCGGCGGCGGTGGCAAGTCCGGTGCCGGTGTCGCACTGGCGGCGGTGGTCGCCGGGCTCGCGGTCGATTGCGCGCCGGCCGACGGCGCGAGCCACGCCGTGCACGCCAGCAACGCGCACGCATGCAGCTTGATGGTTGATTTCATCACTCCTGCAGCCAAGCTGGGCGCCGCCGCTCAACGCGCGGGTAGGCTGGCGGCCAGTGCGGCGGCGAGCTGGCTCAACACCTGGCTATATGCCGCGGCAATTGCCTCGTAGCCTCCGCCGTCCACCGGGCTCTCGAATACGTCACCCGCGACGACATCCACACCGGCGGCCGCATCGACGATGCGCCAATGCGCCTCCATGCTGACGCGTCCGGCCCTGCGGGCGCTGAGCCGCACGATGTCCACCTTGATTCTCACCGGCGGCGTGCCGCGATCGAACGCACGACCCGCCACCAGCACATCGCTGCGCCGCCTCTCGAGGTCGCGGGCGAGCGTCTGCGATACCTGGTCCGACAACGACACCGCCCAGCGCTGATGCTCGAGCACGGCCACACCGTTGTTCGACGTGCTGAGGATCAGCTCCGGGCGATCGACGAGCGCGGGCACCTCGACGCTCAACAGGACGTTGAGCGTCGGTGCGGTCGCCGAGCGCGCGCCGTCGCGCGTGCCGTCCGGCAACACGGAGAGCGTGTAGAAATGATCCGGCTCCGAGGCGCAGCCGGCGAGCAACAGCGCTGCGCCGGGCAACAATGCGGCGGCTAGAGCTGCCCGGTGGATGATCGCCGTCAAGGGGTGTCTCCGGGCTTGCCGCGCAGCAGCGATTCAGGATGCCGTTCGAGGTAATCGACCAGCGCCGTGACGGATTTCGCGGCGCGCGACAGCTCGAGCAACGTGGCGTTCAGATCGGTCTGCAGCGGCGCATCCTCGGCGAGCACCTCCCTCGCGTTCTTCATGGCACCACGGGCTTCCTGCAAGGTGGCCGTGACCTCGGGGGCGAGCGATGCATCGACCTGACGGAGGAGGCTGTCGGCATTCTTCAGGGTGTCCTCGAGCGTTGCCAAGGTCGTGAGCAGTCGTGCCGTGATCTTGTCGAACGGTACCTTGTCCAATTTTTTGGCGATGCTGCCGATGGAGTCTTGGATCTCGTCGAGCGCACCGGAAGTGGTCGGAAACACGGCCGGATGAGCGTCCCAAAACACGTGATCGGGCGGCACCTCGTTGTGAAAGTCCATGGCCACGTATTTTTGGCCGGTCAGCAGGTTCCCAGTCTTGATTTCCGCGCGCATGCCGTGGGCCACCAGGCTGTCGACCAACTCGCGGCTGGCATTCTCCGACGTGTCGTCGGGAACGATGCTGTGGTCCGCCCGCCGGCTATGGCCGCGGATGCGCTGCGGAAAAATGTCGACTTCGACCGGAAAGCTCAATGTGCCGGTCTTGCGTTCGTACTCCACCGACAAACTCTTCACCTCGCCGATGGTGATACCGCGCAAATCCACGGGTGCACCCACCGACAGGCCGCGCAGCGAACCGCCGAAATATAACAGGAACGTGCGCACTTCCGTGTCCGTCTGGCGCATCGCTCGTTCATGATCGGTGAACAGCGTGAAATCCGCGTCCTTGGGTGCGCTGCCGGCCGCTGCCGCCATGCTCGGGCCCGATTGAAATGCAATCCCCCCCTCGAGGATGGAACTCAATGATTCGGTGCGCAGCTTGACGCCGTCGGAGTCGAGCGACATGTCGATGCCGCTTGCCTGCCAGAAACGTGTGGCGGCGGTGACGAAGGCATCGTAGGGCTCGTTGACGAAGATCTTGATGGTCACGCTGGCGCCGCCGGGATCGAGCGAATAGGCGACCACCTGACCGGCTGCTATATGCCGATAGAAAACCGTCGACCCGACGCCGAGCGAGCCGATGTCCTCGGCGTGCAGGATGAACTCCCGGCCCGGCAGGTCGGACGTCACGATGGGCGGTATCTCGAGTCCGTCGAATGCTTCGCGCTTGATCTCCGAGCGACCCACGTCCACGCTGATGTACGAACCCGACACCAGGGTGCCAAGCCCCGAGACCCCGCCGCCGGTGATCCGCGGTCGCACCACCCAGAAGCGCGTGTCGCTGACCAGATAGTCGCGCGCATCGCGGTGGATGCGCGCGGTGACGATGACTTTCTTGCGGTCTTTCGCGACGTGGATATCGGTGACGTCGCCGATGTCGACATCCTTGTAGCGAATCTTGGTCTTGTTCGCCTCGAGCCCCTCGGCGTCGGTAAAACTGATGTCGATCTGCGGGCCCTGGGCGAGTTTTTGCTGGATCACGACGAATGCGCCGACGATGAATACCAGCGCCGGCAGGATCCACACCAGCGGTAAACGCTTACGCCGCGGCCGGTCGGCGAGCGCCTCCGGCAGATCGTCCGGCACGGCTGACGGCGGCTCAGCCATCGGCTTGATGGTCCCAGAGCAAACGCTCGTCGAACGCCTGTGCCGCCAGCATGGTCAATACCACCACGCCGCAAAACGCGATGGCGCCGAGACCGACATGGATGAAGGCATACGAACGTACCTGGACCAGTGCCAGCAACAAGGAGATCGCGTAGACGTCGATCATGGACCACCGGCCGATGAACTCCACCAGCCGAAACAATTTGCAGAGCTGCAGCGGATTGCCGGGTGATTTGCGCAGCAGCGACACGAGCAGTGCCGCCATCGCGAGCAGTTTGAGCAGCGGCACCACGATGCTCGCTACGAACACCAGGAGTGCGAGGGGCCATGAGCCCTCGTGCACCAGCGAGACCACGCCGCTCATGATGGTGTCGCTGTCATCGTAGAACATGGTGTGCTCATACATCACCGGGAGCAGGTTGGCCGGCACGTAGAGCAATGCGGCGCTGACGACGAGTGCCGAGGTCATGGCAATGCTGCCCGGTTTCCTCACGTGGATGGCCGCGCCACACCGCGGACAGCGCAGCGTCGCGGCGATGCCCGCGCGCACGGTGTTGCGACAGTGCGCGCACACCAGCAGGCCGACGCGACGACCCATCACCACGGTGGTCACCCCCGGCTTCCTTCGACCCAATGCCAAAATTGTTCCGTGGGCGTGATGCTGGTCAGTGCCGCGAGCGAAAACATGAACGCCCCGTAACAAAAAAGAGAAATGCCGGGAATCACCTGGGCCAACGCCGACAGCTTCACGAAGGCGACCAGCGCGCCCAGCATGAACACCTCCGGCAGCGCCCAAGGCCGTAGCCGCGTCAGGGTGCGGAACAATTCATTCTGGCGTTTCGCGCGACGCCGGTGGCGCAGCGGCAACAACACGTACAAGAGACTCCCGACCTGGAACGCGGGGATCAGCACGGTGGTGAGCAGCACCAGCGCGCCGATCACGCCGTAGCCGTCCAGATAAAGACCGAGCGCCGCGCCGAAGAGCGTGGTCTCACGGGTTGCGCCGTTCAAATGCAGCACCACCAGGGGATACAGGTTACTCAACAGCAGCAGCAGCGCCGCGGTTAGCCCCAAGGCGATCGCCGAATCGATGCTCGCGGAGGTGGTTCGGTACAGCTCGGCGTCGCAGCGTGCGCAGCGAACGCGCATCGCCGCGACGTTGCGACGCTGCACCAGGTCGCAGGCGTGGCAGACGATCACCGATGACATGTTTGTCCTTCACGCCGGTCGCTCGAGTCGACAATACAGGTCATGGGGCCGAGCATAATGCAGCGGAGCGTAGCATGCCATATCAGCGCTTTCTGGCAGCGGCGGTGCAACGAAGGCGTGTAGACTCGGCGGCTGCGTGCGGCTGGCGGGTGCAATGCGTTCCAGTATCCCGGGAATTATCTCGATCATCGTCTTGGCCTTGTGTATGGCGCCGTGGGCACGAGCCGCCGATCCGCAACCGTACCGCGTGGACATCGCTACGACCGGCGATGGCGCGATGGACGACACCTTGCGCGCGACCTCGGAATTGCTGTCGCTGCGAACATCTGCACCGGTCAGTCCCTTCGGACTGATCGCGCGCGCGCGCGGTGAGGTCGACCGCTTGAAGACCGTGCTCGAAAGCTATGGTTACTATCAGTCGGCGGTGAACGTGAAGATCGACGGTTCCCCATTGTCCAGCGCTGAACTCGCGGACGAACTGCTGGCGCTGCCCAAGGGCAAGGACGCGCGGGTCGCGATCAGCTTCCAGCTCGGACCGCTGTACCATCTGGGCAAGGTCAGCATCGATGGCACGGTTCCGCAGGTGGCCGCGGGCGCATTCACGCTGAAGACGGGTGATGCGGCCGTCGCCATTGAGGTACTCGGTGCCGGCTCACGGCTGCTCAGCGCGCTGCAGGAGCATGGGTACGCCTTCGCCAAGGTCGATCCGCCGGTGGCCTACGAGGACCAGAGCCAACCGCTTCTCGACGTGACCTTCCACGTCGATGCCGGGCCACAGCTCAACATCGGCGAAATCCATCTCGAGGGCTTGAAGCGCTTGCATGAAAAGCTGGTCAGGCGCCGTTTGCTGCTGCACACCGGGCAGCAGTACAGCGCGAGCGCGGTCGAGGCGGCGCGCAAGGATCTGCTCGGCATCGCGCCGCTCGGGTCGGTCACCGTCCGGCTCGGCACGGCCGTCGATGCGACCGGCGGCGTGCCGATCACCTTCGACTTCAAGGAACGGCCGCGTCACGCGGTTGCCCTCAATGCCGCCTACTCGAGCGACCTGGGCGGCAGCGGCGGGGTGACGTGGACCGATCGCGACGTGTTCGGCAATGCCGAGCAGCTGGCGATCGCCGCGTCGGTCATCAACTTGGGCGGCAGCGCCGCCAACGGCGCGGGCTATGATACCTCCGCCAAGCTCACGCTGCCGAATTTTGGGCACCGCGACCAATCGCTGCAATTTGCAGTGGGTGCGATCAAACAGTCGTTGGTCGCGTACGATCAGAAGTCGTTCACCGCCGGCGTGACGTTGACCCGCAAGCTGTCGAGCGTATGGACCGCGAGCATCGGCGTGACCGCCGCCGATGAACAAATCCTCCAGCAGGGTACGGTGACGTGCACCAGCAGCGCACCGTGCCCGGTTCCGCTGGCGAGCGGTGGCGAGGAGCTGTACACGAGCGGAGTTCAGCAAGAGCTCGTCACCTACAATTACACGCTGGTGGCTTTGCCCATGACCGTCAACTACGACTCGACCCGTCTGGCTTCACCGCTCGACGATCCGACTCACGGCATGCGCGATTCGTTGAATGTGACGCCGACGCAGTCGTTGGGTCACCCAAGCGCCAGCTTCATCATCACGCAGATCAAACTCGCCGCGTATTTCGATGTGCACTCGCTCGGCATCGGCGATCCGGGCCGCTCCGTGCTCGCCGTACGCGCCCTCGCCGGTGTCGCGCAGGGCGCCGGTGAATTCAGCCTGCCACCCGACCAACGCTTCTATGCCGGTGGCAGCGGCACCATTCGCGGCTACCAGTACCAGGCGGTGGGTCCGCAATTTCCCGTGACCACGCAGTTTCCCACCCAAACGCCGAAGGGCGGCACGGCGATCGCGGCCGGAACGTTGGAATGGCGCCAGCGATTCGGTGCCCATTGGGGCGCGGCGCTGTTCGCCGACGCCGGACAGGTCACGGGCGGCCAGGCGAGCGGTACCCCGGCGAGCACCAGCCTGCCGCCCTTCAGCCAGTTCCGCATCGGTGTGGGCGCCGGTGTTCGCTACTACACTCCCATCGGCCCGGTGCGTGTGGATCTCGCGGTGCCCACCCGCAGCACCGGAATCGATGAGCCCTCGTTCGAGGTTTACATCGGCCTGGGCCAGGCGTTTTGATGCGTCGTCGCGCCACCATCGGCGTCTGGACCCTGGCGGCGGTCATTCTGCTGGTCGTGGCCTTGGGCGGGGGCGTGTGGATCTTGGGCAACACCGCGGCCGGGCGCGGGATGATCGAGCGCCTGACCTCGCGGCTGACCGGCGGCTCGGTGCAACTCGTGGGCTTGGGCGGAGATTTTCCGAACCACCTCACGCTCGAGCGATTGCAACTCATCGACCACGACGGGGTGTGGTTGACGGCCGAGCGGATCGCGGTGACGTGGTGGCCGCTCGCGCTGCTCGAGCATCGCATCGAGATCGACACCTTGCAGGTGGCGCGACTCCATGTCGAACGTGGACCGGTGAGTAGTGGTACTGGACACGGGGGTGCGGTGTCCTTTCCCACCATCGACGTGGGCCACGCGACGCTGCCGGTGGTGGAGTTGGGCGCGCCGCTGGTGGGACGGGCCGCGTCGCTGTCCTTGCTGGGCGGATTGCGGCTGCGTTCGCTCGACGACGCCGATGCGGACTTGGACGCCCACCGCCTGGGCGGCGACGGCGATTACAGTCTGCACCTGCGATTGGATCCCAAGCGGCTCGACGCCGCCCTGGTGGTGCACGAGCCGGCGAGCGGACCGCTCGAAAACCTGTTGGGCGTGCCGGGATTGGGTGCCTTGGCGGCCACCGTCACCGTCAAGGGGCCGCGAACTGCCGAGGCGGTGAACCTGGTGCTCGCCGCGGGAGATTTGCATGCGCTCGTCAAAGGGTCGGTCGATTTGGCGAAGCGCACGGCGAATGTCGAGTACTCGCTCGACTCGCCGGCGCTGGCACCGCGTGCCGACCTTGATTGGGGCGGCGTGGCGCTCGCCGGCGATTGGCACGGTGGCTGGTCGACGGTCAACGCCAGCGGCCACCTGCAAATCGAGCGCTTGCGTGTCGCCGGCGCCACGCGAATCGCCAGGCTCACCGCCAAGCTGACGGCGGCAGGCGGCAAACTGGCCTTGAACGCAGCGGCGGAAGGGCTGGAGATTCCCGGGCCGCAGCCGCGGTTTTTCGCCGCGGAGCCGCTGCAGATCGACGCAGCCTGGGATCAAGGCGCCGCGTTGCGACCGCTCGACCTCACCCTCACGCACCCGTTGGTTTCGATTCACGCCCATGCGGATACGGTGCCGGCCACGGACGGTTCACTCGCCGCCGCGGTCGTGCTGCGCGTTCCTACCCTTGCCGCCTATTCGGTGTTCACTGGCCAGGATGTCCGTGGAGATGCCCTCATCAATGCGCAGCTCTCGCATCGATCGGCGAACGATGACGCCTTGGCGCTCGATGCCAATCTCGGCGTGACCGGGGGCAGTGCGGCGTGGGTCCACGCGGCCGGTCCTCACGTCACCCTCGAACTCGGCGGCAGTCTTACGGCTGCAACGCTCCAGCTGGACCATCTCAAGCTGGCAATGCGCGCGCTGACGCTCTCCGGTGGCGGTAGCATCGAGCGCACCACCGCGGTTGCGGGTGCCGCCGGCCAGAGCGCGGTCCAGTCAACATGGCTCGAGCGATTCGCCAGACAATTGCAAGTTCACTGGCAACTCGATGCGCCCGATCTGGCGACCCTGTCCGCCGATCTTGCCGGTAATCTCAAACTCTCGGGCACGGTAGGCGGACCGCCCACGGCGATGACGGCCGCGGCCGAGCTGCAATCGCATCTGTCGGTTCGCGGTTCCCCCGAAGGTTCGCTCAACGCGTCGCTGCGCGCACGCGGACTGCCCGGCGCGCCAAGCGGCACGCTGCAGGCGAGCGGCACGCTCGACGGCGCGCCGCTCTCGCTCGATGCGGCCGTGGAAGAGAGCGGTGCAAGAGCTTTTCGTGTGACGGTGCGGCGCGCCGATTGGAAGAGCGCGCACCTCGACGGCGACTTGACGGCGGATACCAAGTTCACACAGAGCCATGGCCAGATGAGCCTGCGCATCGCCGAACTCGGCGACCTCGACCGTCTGCTCGGTGTGACGCTGACGGGCAGCGCGGACGCGGGTCTGCGTTTCGTTCCGGGCCACGGAGAAACCCAGGCCGAATTCAATCTGGAGGGTACGAATCTCAAGCTGGGTCAGCTGGCCGGTAATGTCCATGCGGCAGGCGGCGGAGTCGCGAGCGATATCGCCATGCAGGTGACCGCGAAGCTCGCCGATTCGTCCGGCATACCGGAGGATCTCGCGGCAAGCGCGAACCTCGATCTCCCTGCCGGAAAACTGAGCCTGGAGAGCGCCTCCCTGACCTATCACGGGCAGACGGTGAAGCTGCTCGCGCCCGCACAGCTGTCGTTCGCCGCGGGTGTGAACATCGACGAGGTCAGACTCGGTGCCGATGCTGCCGTGTTCGCGCTGCGCGGCCAGGTGGCGCCGGCGCTCGATCTGCAGGCGTCGCTCACGCAGGTGCGGCCGGCGTTGATCAACGTGTTCGCGCCGGGTCTCCTGGGGGGCGGATTGCTCGAGGCGCGGGCGCAGCTGACCGGTACCGTGGCGCATCCCAGCGGCCAAATCCGGCTCGACGCCACTGACATCGTGTTTGCGGATGACGCGGCCACGGGGTTGCCGCCGCTGCAGCTGCACGCCAGTGCCGACCTCGACGGCGACACGGCCGCCGTATCTGCCAAACTGGAAGCGGGCGCCGCGTCGCAGCTGACGGCATCCGGCACTGTGCCGCTCGACGCCGCCGGTGCACTCGACCTCAAAATCGGTGGCAAGCTCGACGTCAGCCTGGCCAATCCGTTGCTCGAGGCGCGCGGTATGCGCGCCTCGGGTGAACTCACGGCCGATGCCGGCGTCACCGGCAGCCTAGCCGACCCGCAGGTGGGCGGCGGCATCACGCTCGCACGGGGAACCTTGCGCGATTTTGGCCATGGGCTGACGCTCACCGATATAGCCGCGGATATCGTCGGCAGTGCCGGCGCGCTCGAGATCAAGAGTTTCACCGCCAAGGCCGGCTCGGGCAGCATGGCAATGAGCGGCAGCTTCGGTGTGCTGCAGCCCGGCTTGCCGCTCGACCTCAAGATCACCGCCAAGAACGCGCAGCCCATCACCAGCAGCATTCTTACCGCGAATCTCGACGCCGACGTGCGGGTGAGCGGCACCCTGCGCCAGCGGCTCGATGTGGACGGCACCGTGCACGTCAATCGCGCCACCATCGGCATTCCGGATTCCCTGCCACCCGACGTGGCCGTGCTCGACGTGCGTCGCCGCGGGCACGGCCCGCAAGCGCCGCCGCCCCGGCAGCTGGTCATCGGCATCGACATGGCGATTCAGGCTCCCCACCAAATTCTCGTGGAGGGGCGCGGCTTGGACGCGGAGATGGGGGGTGAGATTTTCTTGAAGGGAACCTCGGATGCGTTGGTGGCGAGCGGCGGCCTCGACTTGCAACGCGGCAGCTTCACCATCGCCGGCAACAAGCTGACTTTTTCGCCGGACAGTAAAATCGGCTTCGACGGCGCCGGACTTACCAAGAAGATCGACCCCACGCTGGATTTCACCGCCCAGTCGACCATCGGCACGACCACCGCCACGCTGCACATCACGGGGGTGGCGGACGCGCCGCGCTTCGATTTCACCAGCACCCCCGAACTGCCGCCCGACCAGATCATGGCGCTATTGCTGTTCGGCCAGCCCGCCGCGCAGCTCTCGGCGCTGCAGATCGCCCAGGTCGGTTACGCCCTGGCCACGTTGAGCGGGGTCGGCGGCGGTGGCGTCAACCCGTTGGTCAAACTGCAGAAGACGCTCGGCCTCGACCGGCTCACCGTCGGCACCAACACGGTGACCACGGCGACCGGCAGCACCGAGAATTCCGGTGCCGCGATCGCCGCGGGGCGCTATGTCACCAAGCGCGTCTACATCGAAGGCAAACAGACCACGACGGGAACCAGCCAGGTGCAGGTGGATATCGATCTCACCAAACGCTTGAAGCTGCAGACGCGGCTCGGCAATGGAACGGCTACCGTGCAGGGCACGACCCCCGAGAACGATCCGGGCAGCAGCATCGGACTCATCTATCAGTTCGAGTATTGACTGAATCCGCGGGCGGTCCGGCGTAGCGGTCGGCGAGCGACTGATAGAGCGGCGGGGTGATGAGTTTCG
>Ga0116230_10000924_pt1 | contig 26797 bp, 16 predicted proteins | sample S1TSphfallax_3_FD_88678 | JGI IMG/M metagenome (GOLD analysis project Ga0116230, IMG submission 88678) | Host-associated microbial communities from peat moss isolated from Minnesota, USA - S1T2_Fd - Sphagnum fallax MG | ecosystem: Host-associated > Plants > Peat moss > Unclassified | place... | reverse complement strand
CTGTTTGCTCTTCGCGCCAATGGCCTCAGCCTCGGAAAATCCGTGACCAATCTTTTCTATTTGGCCGAAGCCGTGCTGGTGGCGCAATGGATGCGCCGCTCCCGGCTCGCACACCTGCATGTTCATTTCGCAACTCCTGCCGCCACCGTCGGCCTGCTGGTGAGCAAAATCGCGGCGGTGGGGTTTTCGATGACCGTGCACGGTCCCGAAGAGTTCTACAACACCGAGGCCTATCTTCTTCCTGGCAAATGCTCTGAATCGCGCTTCCTCTGCGCCATCAGCGATTTCGCCGGCAGCCAGTTGATGAAGATGATGCCGTGCGAGCAGTGGAGCAAGATCAAGGTGATTCCGCTCGGTGTCGATCCCGAAGTGTTTACCCCGGTTTCGCGGACTGGGGGCAAATGTTTCCAGCTTTTGTGCGTGGGCAGGCTGGTGCCTGAGAAAGGCCAGCACATTCTGCTTGACGCCGTCAGCCAGTTGCGTGAGCAGGGACGGGATGTGCGCCTGATTCTGGTGGGTGATGGCCCGAGCCGCGCGTCGCTCGAAGCGTTTGTCCGGGGACGCGACATGCAGCCGGCCGTGACCTTAACCGGCGCCATCAATCAGGATCAAATTCGACCCATTTACAGTGAGGCGGACGCTTTTGTCCTGGCCAGCTTTGCCGAGGGTGTTCCGGTGGTGCTGATGGAAGCCATGGCCATGGAAATTCCCTGCATTGCCACCTGGATTGCGGGGATTCCAGAGCTGATTCGCGATGGCTGCAATGGGCTGCTGGTTTCGCCCGGCAATCCGGTAACGCTGGCCGCCGCCATTGCCCGCCTGATGGATGACGATTCGCTGCGCCGCGCGCTCAGCAAGGCAGGGCGCCGTCAAGTCATCGAAAAATACAACCTGAAGCGCAATGTGGCCCGGCTCGGACGTGTATTCAATACCGAGCTTACCGGAGTTCACGGCATGAAGGAGCAGGCCGCATGAAACTGATACTGGCTCTTTCGACAATTTGTCTGACGCTGGCCGGCTTCTACACCTACCGGACCAAGTCGGGCGATCCGGCGGCTGAAGTGACCTCAAAAGTTCTGGTTTCCGACGTGGTGCCCTTCGGCGTCAACTTAGGCATCTGGACCTCATGGGGTGCCGAACAGTTGTCCTCAAACATCGTCAAGAATCCCGGCTTTGAAGGCGTAATCGACCGTGCCATCGTAATTCCGGCGCACTCGGGTCTGGACAGCTTTGACGATTCAACGGACTGGCTGGGGCGCGCTGAAAGCTTTTGGGATGGCGGCCACTATGACATCCGGACAGGTCCGGCAGCGGGCGCCGCTGGCAAGATTATGCACTCCGTGCAGCGCAATTCGTCCGGCCTCCCGTCCTTTATTCTGGAAGCGCAATCGACGCCGCCGTTTCCAGGTGACGCGGTTGCGGTGACACGCGAATCGAACAGTGAACTGCCCGCGCAATGGTGGTACAACGGCCCGGTGAACAGCTTCGCGCCGGAGCTTCAGCAGGTCCGCCCCGACAGTCCCGGTGAGCGCTCTCTCCGTATCTCAGCCGACGCCGGACACCGGCCGGAAGTGATCTCCTATTTCGACACCATTGGCCAGCGCGCCGGGAAACTGCTGCCTCTGGGTGGCCACTGGGAACTGACCTTCTGGACCCGTCTGGCGTCCGGTTCAGCCAGTCTGCATGTGCAGTTTGGACGCGACGGCGCGCCCCTTTTGCTTTCCAAAGACGTGCCGCTCTCGGGCGCCTGGGTTCAGCAAAAGATTGCATTTGAAGGCACCGATGACGGACCCGATCATGCGGCATCTTTGCATTTCCAGGTGAGCAGCGGCTCGCAGGGGCAGGTTCTGCTTGACGATGTCGACCTGCATCGCCTCGGCGACGGTGATTTCCCCTTTCGCCATGAAGTGGTTGCCCTGCTGCAGGATCTGCATCCCCGCTATCTGCGCGACTGGCAAGGCCAACTGGGCGACACGCTCAAGAACCGGATCGCACCGGCTTTCGCGCGCAAGTCGTTTCGCTACCGGCCGGGCGATGCCATGCAAAGCGAGTTTGGATACGGCCTGGAAGACTTTCTTGAGCTGTGTCTGAAGACGAATGCAAATCCCTGGATCATTATTCCCACCACGTTTTCAGACGAAGAATGCTCGGGCCTGGGAACGTATCTGGAGAAACTGCCTTACCGCTCCCACTTCAGTGAAGTGGTCACCGAGTTCGGCAACGAAAACTGGAATGAGATCTTCAAAGCGGCCGGTATCTCAGATCCGCAAGCGCACGGCCAGGCGGCCGACCGCTGTTTTGCCAACATCCGCCAGCACGCTCCCAGCGTGCCTTTGAAAACGGTGGTGAATGCGCAGCATGCCAACCCGCCGCGCGCCATCGAATATGCCAAGGACAGCGGCTTGGCCGACGTGGAGGCGATCGCGCCGTACTTTCTGTGGTCCATGTCGGACAGCACTACGCCCGATGCCGAACTGCATGCGATGTTTGCAGGCGACGGGGGCGCTTTAAAGAAAATTGCCCAGGGATTGCCTGCGCTCAAAAAGGATCTGGCGGTTTATGAAGTCAACCTGACCACCATCTCGGGAAATGCCACGGGCGAGCAGCGTAACCCGATTGTGGCCGGCAGGGCCAGCGCAGCCGCGCTGGCCAAGACCATGCTGGACGGTCTTGAAGAAGGCGCCCGCCGCCAGTGCGTTTATGCGCTGGCCGGCTTTGATTCGCAGCTTCCGGGAGATCTGGGATTCGTGCGTTTGTGGGGCATTGCGCGTGATCTGGGCCCCACCAGCCGTTTGCGTCCGACGGGTCTGGCATTGAAATTGCTGAATCAGGTTGTCAGCGGACAGATGATGCGTGTCGACATACATTCGATGAAAGACGTTTTCGTCTATGCCTTTCATTCCACCGGGGGCTGGGCGCTGGCGATTATTTCCACTCATGACACGCCGCTGCGCTTTGATGTCCGCTTCCCCGGATCTTTAGACGGACCGCTTCCAAATCAGGCGCTGAGCGTGGCCTCTAAATTCTGGTATTCCACGAATGAAGAAAACCGCGATGTTTCAATTGAAAGCGCGCCCGTATCCGCGCATGACGGACGCATTTCCTACGAAATCCAGCCGTGGACCCTGGCTGTTTTGCGGCCTGGGGTTAATGCAGGAGGCAAGCAATGACGCTCGCCTGGATCTTCTGCTCTTTCCTGATAGCGCTGGCGCTGCTGCCGGGCACTTTGGAACTGTTGCTGCTGACTTTGGCTGGCTTGTTCCGCCCTCGAAAGCCGCCTGAAATAGACATGCCAGAGCCTTTCGCCCTGACCGTCGTGGTTCCGGCGCACAACGAAAAGCTGACCATCGCGCGCTGCGTCCGCAGCATTTTCGCGGCTGATTGCGGCAGCATCGACCTGCGTGTGGTGGTGGTAGCCGACAACTGCACCGATCAGACCGCATCCATCGCCAGATCGGCCGGTGCCCGAGTACTGGAGCGCTTTGACACCAGCCGTCGCGGCAAAGGGTATGCGTTGAATTTCGCCTTCGCGGCCTTGTCGGACACGAATACGCAAGCCTTTGCGATTGTCGATGCCGACACCGAAGTGGAACGTAATTTCCTGATTGAAACAGCTGCAGCGTTCCGTTCTGGAGCTGCCGCGACGCAGTGCCGCTATCTGGTGCGAAACCCCGATTCATCCATCCGCACGCGCCTCATGCGGCTGACGGTGGCAGCCTACAACGTGCTGCGCCCCCGTGGCCGGGCCAATCTGGGCCTGTCGGCGGGCCTCTATGGAAACGGCTTCGCCCTTTCCGCGGAAACGCTGCGCGCGGTCCCCTACGACGCCTACTCGGTGGTGGAAGACCTTGAATATCATCTGGCACTGCTGCAGTCCGGCAGAAAGGTGACTTTTCTTGACCGCACAACCGTCTATGCCGATATGCCTGCGGCCGGACCGGGCGTTGAAAACCAGCGCGCGCGCTGGGAAGGCGGCCGTTTGCGGATGGCTTATGTCAAACTGCCGCGTTTGCTGAAGCTGATCGCGCAATGTAATTTCCGGCTGGTGGAGCCGTGTCTCGATCTGCTGCTGCTGCCGCTGGCCTTTCATGTCGGCCTGCTGCTGGCCATCCTGCCAGCGCCTTCGCTCATCGTTCGCGGCTTTGCCGCGGCGGGAATAATGATTGCCGCTTTCCACCTGATTGTGTCGGCTTTCGCGGTCGGCAATGGGTTCCGCGATTTGGCGGCCCTGGCCTCCGCGCCCCTATACATTGCGTGGAAGCTGCTTCTGATTCCGCGGCTGATCCGCGCCTCCCGCAAGGACGCTGAATGGATTCGAACAGAACGTGTCGCGGAGGTCATCAAACCATGACCGTGGATGCCTCCGTAGTGATTGTGTCCTTCAACACCAGCGATCTCCTCGCGGAGTGTCTGCGCACGCTGATAAAGGAGCTGGAAGGAATCAGCGCGGAGATTTTTGTCGTGGACAACGCTTCGTCCGACGGTTCGGCGGACATGGTGGAGGGCCAGTTTCCCGCGGTCCGGCTGATTCGGAGCGACATAAACCGCGGATTCGGCGCAGCCAATAACGTCGCGCTTCGTCTGGCCACCGGACGGTATGCGATTCTGCTGAATTCCGACGCTTTTCCCGAACCTAATGCCATCCGGCGCGCGGTTGAGCGCATGGATGCCGATCCGGATGTGGCGGTGGGCGGCGCGCGTCTCATTGGCCGCGACGGAGCATGGCAGCCTTCGGGCCGGCTTTTCCCTTCTTTGCTGAACGATTTTCTAACCCTCTCAGGATTGTCCGCGCGTTTCCCCTACTCTCCATTTTTTGGCCGTGCCGACCGCACCTGGGCCGACATCAATCGTTCGGCGGAAGTCGACTGGGTTCCGGGAGCCTTTTCCATCATTCGGCGGACAGCGCTCGACCGGGTTGGTCTTTTCGATGAAGCCTTCTTTTTTTACTACGAGGAAGTCGACTTGTGTGTCCGTCTCAAAAAAGCTGGCTACAAAGTCTGGTATTTCGCCGACGTGGTTGTCGTTCATCTTGGCGGCGAGTCTTCGAAGAAAGTGACTTCGCAGCAGTTCTCCGAGTCCGGCGCTCAGTTAGCGGCCTGGAGGATGCGCAGCGCCTTCCTCTACTACCGAAAGCATCATGGAATGCTGGCTCGGGCGGCGAAGGAACTGGAGCGGCTCTGGTATTTCGGGCGTGTGCTTAAGAACCGTTTGCGGCATAGCAAGCCGGCCGGAACGAAAGCAAACGAATCGGCGCGGGCGATCCGGCTGCTTGAAAAGGCGTGGCTGGAGACTTCAGGTGGCGTCGTCTCGCCGGAAAGGCCATGGTAAGAGTCATGTTCCCGAATCTGCGCGAAGATTGGCAAACCTACCAGACCCTGACCCGGCAAGGTTTTTGGGTGATGGTTGTTTACCGCTTTGGCCGCTGGCGCTATGGCATTCGGACGAAAGCGCTTCGCCAGCCCTTTTCACTCATTTACCGGATACTGAAATTATGCGTTCAGATCCTGACCGGGATTGATCTTCCTTGCGAAGCCATCGTGGGACGGCGCTTTTTGATCGAGCATTTTGGCGGAATTATCATCAGCGGTGACGCCGTTTTTGGAGATGATTGTGTCATCCGGAACGGCGTGACCGTGGGCATCAAACGCCGCGGCACATCGGGAGTCCCAATTTTTGGCGACCGGGTAGACATTGGCGCGGGCGCTGTGATTCTAGGAAAAATCCGTATCGGAAACGACGTGTCGATAGGTGCCAATGCAGTCGTGCTCACCGATATTCCATCCAACAGCATCGCGGTAGGCGTTCCTGCCAGGGTTATCCCCCAGAGAGTTTCCCGCAGATTAACCGACTGTAATACGTACAGAGAAAGTGTTTCTCGATGAAAATAATCGTTCCTCTTCTGTTCTGTACTGTCTGCCTGACGGCCCAGGCACAGGAATCGAAGCTCAATTTTCGCGCCATGGCCAAGGAGACTCAGATCAGCTCCGACCAGGAGATTCGCGCCTTTGAAGCGCCGGTGGTGAAATCCTACACGCTCGAAGCGGGCGATGAGATCACAGTCGAGGTGTGGGGACACGCCGAACTTTCCGGGCATCACATCCTGGGTCCGGACGGCCGCATCACGCTGCCGGTGGCGGGAGATCTGAAAATCGTCGGGCTGACGCGCGAGGATGCCGAACATGCGATTTCGAGCGCTTTTTCCAAGTATTACAGCGAACTGGCAGCCACCATTCGAATCGACCGCTACACATCTTTTCACATCTACGTGCTGGGCCGGGTCGGGAATCCGGGTGCCATTCAGTTCGAGTCGCAGCCGACGCTGCTCGACGCCATCACGCGCGCCGGAGCTTTGCCGGTAGGCACCAACGGCGGGGAAAAAACGATTCTGACGCGCTGCGCCGTTATCCGCGGCCACGACAAAGTGGTTTGGGTGGACCTGCGGAATCTGCTGAATCGTGGCGATTTGAGCCTGAATATCCGGCTCGCGCGAAACGATCTTGTCTATATTCCCGACTCCGGCGATCAGGTTGTCTATGTCTTAGGGCAGGTCCAGCATCCGGGGTCCATTCGCATGACGCCCGACATGTCCTTCCTGGATGCGTTTACCCAGGCCGGCGGCGTCACCGAAGATGCGGCTTCGGAAAAAATAGACATTGTGCGGGGCTCCAACGGGACCAATCGCGAATTTAGTCTCAAAGATCTCCTGGCCAATCCCAAAGAACTGAATTTTTCACTCAATGAGGGCGACATCATCTATGTCCCCATGCGGGGCCTCGGCAAGCTCGGATACGTGCTGCAGAAAACCAGCCCCATATCGGGATTCGCGGTGATCGGTTCCTCACTCAAGTAAAAATATGGCAGACTCCACCATACTCGAATCACCGGATTTAGCCGCTTCCGATCAGGCCAGTTCGTCCAAGGAACTGGTGCTGCATAGTTCGTCGAAGCGGCATGAAACCTCGCGCCAGGTTTCGGCCGATGAAACATCCAGCGCCATTTCGCCCCTCGTCAGTCTGAAGAACCACAAAAGACTGGCGCTGCGGGTGTTCGTCGGCGTGCTTCTGCTGGGTGTTCCCATTGTCGGGTTTTTCGGTCATCCGCAATATTCGGCTTCGGCCAGCGTTTATGTGTCGCCGGTTTTTCAGGCCAATCTGGCCGCCAACCGGGAAGTGGAGCAAAAGTCGAATTACGAGTACCGCGAATATGTTCTGCAAAATGTCCGCACCATCGACCGTTTCGACATCCTGCTTGAGGCGCTCCGCGGTTTGGGCAAGAAAGCCGCGGCCTGGACACGGCCCGGTGAAACCGACACGCGCGCGGCCGAGCGCCTGCAAAAAGCGCTCAAGATCGAGGCTGTTCCGGACACCTATCAAATTACCGTAACGCTTGAAGGAACTCAGCCCGACGGTCTTGCCGACATCGTCAACGCCGTGGTCAATACCTATCTGCTGAAAGCGAAATCGGAGGAGTTTTATGCCAGTGACGAACGCGTCAAGAATCTGGTTGCGGACCGCGAACGCCTGCAAAAGGAAGTGGAAACGAAGCGCGCCCGCCGCGTGCAGATATCGCAGGATTTGGGAGTTGGCACCTTCAGCGAAAATTATGTCAATCCTTACGATCAACTGCTGGTGGACGCCAAGGAGGCGCTGCAGGACGCCACCACGCAAAACATTAGCGCCCAGGCTCACCTGAATGAGATAGACGGCAAACAGCGCGAAGGCGGAGCCGCGGCCTTGCAGGCGCTCGCACTCGAAATGGCGAGCAAAGACCAAGCTCTGACCAGTCTGCTGGCGGACCAAAATCTGCGCCGAACGCAATTGCTGACTTCCATCTCCGGACTATCGCCCGACCACCCGGGCCGGAAAGCGGCGGAGCGCGAACTTGCCACGCTCGACAAATCGCGGGCCGACGCCTACGCGCGCCTGATCACAACCTATTCCTCCATGATCCTGCAGCAGCGCCAGTCCGAAGCGTACCGGACCGAACAAGTAAAGGAAAAACTGACCGCTCAGGTGGCGCAGCAAGCTTCGCGTGCGTCCTGGTTCTCCAGCAACTATCAGGAGGGTATTCAGGTTGGCGGCGATCTGGAAGCGTTGCGGAAAAGGCTGGATGCCCTTCAAGAACGCATTGATTCCATTTCGCTGGAGCGCCGTGCGCCTGGTTTTGTGCGCATGTTTTCGAGCGCCCGAACTCCCGACCAGCCTTCCAAAAATCGCGGCAAGAAGCTGATCATGCTGTTCCTGGGGGCATCCGTGCTGCTCGCGCTGATTGCGCCCGTGCTGGCCGACGCTCTCGACCCGCGTATCCATTCCACGCGCGATGTTGAGGCCATTCTGGGATTCGCGCCCCTGGCCTGGATACTGGAGACACAAAAAGACGGTCTGGACTTCGCCCGTGAGCAGATTTTTCGCCTGGCTAACCGCATGACCCAGGAACAGCAAACCAACAAAAGTTCGGTATTTGCCTTCACCAGCGTGAAGGCGCGCGGCGGCGTCTCCACGCTGGTCAAAGAAACAGCCAAGGCCTTAACGCGCCTGGGCGTCCCCACTCTGGTGGTGGAAGCCAACGCCTACCGGGCGGACCCGCGCTATCGCTCTCCCGATTCGCGCGGCCTCAGCGTGGTTCTCCAAAACCTGCAGGAACTGGAATCGGTCATCGTACAGGGCGATTCCGAGATGCCGGATTACGTGCCAGTGGGCGATTTGCAGAGTGAGCAGAGCCTGCCCGATCTGCAGAACTTGCGGGACGTGCTGCGCCAGGCGACCGAAAGCTACAGTATTGTGATCGTCGATATTCCGCCGCTCCTGGTATCGGCGGACGCCGAATTCATCGCCCGCGGTTGCGATGTTCTCATGCTGGTGATCGAAGCGGAGCGAACCACCAAAGCGGAATTGGAGCGCGCCGCCAAAAGCCTGGAGCGGCTTCAGGCCCAGGCTGTTTCGGCCATTCTCAACCGCGTGGACCCGCATGCCGCCAACGGCTTTGGAAAGCGCGCCTTCGACGAGTTCAAAACCGGCACGACGGACTCCGGATCGATGTGGCTGAGCCCCTGGCTCTGGAAATGATGATCAAAAATGAACACCGACAGCGCCCGGATACCACTCGCGTATGCGCTCCATAGCGGCAACCTCTATGGAACCGAGCGGATGGCGCTGTACACGGCGGCTGGGCTGACCCATCGCTTTGAACCAGTCATTCTGGCCCCGGCCGGTCCGGCGCTTGAAGAAGCCCGCGCGCGCGGATTTGCGGCCATTCCCTGCAACGGCGCAAGCAGCTTTTCTTCCGCCGTGCGTGCGCTGCTCAGCCGCCACAAACAACTCGGCTTCATAGCCACCGGCGTGCTGCATTCCTCCATATGTCTCGCCTGGAATCAGCTTTACCGGCGTCGCGTCAGCCATTTGCATCTGGTGCATGGCGGAGCTTCGGAAAAACTGAGCTACGGCCGCAAAAAACTGCTCAATCATTTTCCCGTCCAGTTTGTTGGTGTCTCCGAATTCGTGCGCGCCAAACTCATCGAGCATGGTGTAAGCCCGGCGCGCATTCACGTGATTGAAAATTTTTTGCCCCAGCAGCAGCTCACCCTCCCCGGTCGGCATCCGTTCGGCGATGAGCCGCTGCGCCGTTTGATCGTCATATCCAGGCTTGATCCGGAAAAGCGGGTTTCACTGTTGCTCGAAGCCTTTGAACAGTCACCGGATCTGCGGCAAGTTAACGTTCACGTCTACGGATCGGGCAAAGACGCCCAGATCCTGCGCGAGCGCGCCGCCCGCACCAGTCCCAACATCACGTTCGACGGCTTCCACCCCGATCTCCATCCCGCGCTGACGAGTTCCGACCTTCTCGTTCATTTGTGTCCGGAGGAACCTTTTGGGCTGGCCATTATCGAAGCCATGGCGGCCGGCGTTCCGGTGCTGGTTCCCGACAGCGGCGGGGCAGGTTCGCTGGTCGAAGACAATTCCACCGGCTTCCGCTTTCATGCCAATGACGCGCTCAGCCTCGCAGGCCGCATTCGGCGCATCATATCTTTGAGCGGCGACTGCCTGAACCGAATCGTGGCGCGCGCCCGAGAGCTGCATCAAACGCGTTTTTCCGCCGCGCACCGCATCCTCCAATATGACCAGCTTCTGACCGCGGGTTTCTCATGAGGGCACTCTCGGTTGTCATCATCGGAAGAAACGAAGGCGACCGGCTGGAACGCTGCCTGCGTTCTGTCCAGTCCGCAACTCTGCCCGGCGGAAAACCGGAAATCATCTATGTCGATTCCGCCTCCACCGACCAAAGCGTCACGCTTGCCGGGTCGCTCGGCGCAAAAACGCTGGTCCTGCGCTCCGACCATCCGACCGCGGCTCGCGGCCGCAATGCCGGCGCCGGCAAATGCTCAGGCGACTTCATCCTGTTCCTCGACGGCGATACGATTCTCAACCCATCCTTTCCCGCCGCCGCACTGGAACATTTCGCCGATCCCACCATCGCGGCGGTTTGCGGGTACCGGCGCGAGATCTATCCGCATGCATCCATCTTTAACCGCGTCGTGGACCTCGATTGGATCGGTCGCCCCGGCATCACCGACTTCTGCGGCGGCGATTCCCTGATGCGGCGAAGTGCTTTTGAAGAGGCGGGCGGTTTCGACGAATCACTCATTGCCGGCGAAGAGCCCGATCTGTGCCGCCGCATGCGTCAGCGCGGCTGGCGCATTCTCCAAATCGACCAGCTTATGACGGGACATGACATTGCCATGCACTCGTTTTCGCAATACTGGCGGCGTTCTCTGCGCACCGGCTATGCCTACGCGGAAGTTTCCAGGCGTTACGAATCCACGCCGTTGCCCCTCTGGAAGGAAGCCGCGCGCGCCAATCGCAACCGAGCCATTCTGCTGGCATCGGGACCACCCGCAGCCATTGCGGCATCCTGGCTGCTCAAATCAATCTGGCCCTGCGCTCTGGGTGCACTCGTCGCCGCCGGTCTGGTGATTCGGACAGCCGAAAAAAATCGCTGGAAATCACCCAGTCCCTGGACACGCCTGCTCTACGGCGTGCATTCGCATCTGCAGCAAATACCCATCTTTCTGGGGCAACTGCAATATTCTTATGACCGCTGCATGTCGCGCCGCCGCGGACTAATCGAATACAAGGCGGCACGGTGACGCATGATCCATCCGCCCCACGTTCTGTTGTCCGCCTATTACTGCGCCCCAGGCGGGGGATCGGTCTCCCAAATCGGTTGGGAGTGGTACGCCCGTCTGAGCCGCGAAATTGCCGTGACCCTGGTGACCCATTCGCGCAACCGCAAAATCCTGGAATCGGCCGGTGCTCCGCTGCCCGGGTCCACCGTCACTTATGTAAACACCGAATGGTTCGCCGGCCCCCTTTACCGCTTGGCGTCCTTCTTGTTCAAACGCAGCGAACACGCCATTTTTCTGCTCAGTTCGCTCGATTTCTTTCTTTACGACTTTGTCGCGGTGCGGCGTTTTCTTAAATCTCATCCCGATTTCGACATGGTGCATGCCGTGACGCCCGTCTCGCCGCTGGCCGTCACCCGGCTGCATAAGCTGGGCCTTCCGCTGATCGTGGGTCCATGGAATGGCGGAGTCAGCACGCTCAGCGGCTTCAGCGAAATCATGCGCGCCGATTCTGAGTGGATTTACGGTGTCCGCGCTTTGCGGGGTCTGCTCGACCGCCTGACAGGCTGCACTAAAAATGCCCGCCGCGTTCTGAGCGCCACCATTGCCACCGACCGCTGTCTGCCCGCGCATGCGCGCACCGAGCGCATGGTTGAAAATGGCGTGGATCTCGACGTGTTTTCCCCCGGGTTTGTCACTCCGCCTTCGCCCGCCAATCCGCTGCAAATCCTCTTTGTCGGCCGGCTCATTCCGGCAAAAGGCGTCGCCATGCTTTTGACCGCCGCCGGGCGCATAAAGACCGCCATTCCGCTGCGCATCTTAATCGCCGGAGACGGTGCCATCCGCGCGGACTTGGAGCGGCAAACACGCGAGCAGAAATTGGACGATATAGTCACTTTTCTGGGCTCACAAACCCAAGCGCAAATCGTTGCGCTGATGCGCCAAAGTCATGCTTTGTGCCTGCCTTCGGTGCGCGAATCGGGAGGTGCGGTTCTGCTCGAAGGAATGGCCTGCGGAATACCCCTGCTCACCGTCGCCAACGGCGGACCGGGCGAACTGGTGGACGAAGAAGTAGGCCGTGCCCTGACGCCGGACTCGCCGGAGGCGTTGATCCAGGGCCTGGCCGACACATTAACCGACATCTATAGCCACCCGGCCCAATGGAAGCAGCGCGGCGAGAACGGACGCCGCCGCGCCGAACGCCAATATGGCTGGCCGGCCCGCATTCAGCGTGCTATCGATCTCTATCAAACAGTCCTGGAGGAGCAAAATGGAGTCCCCAAGAGCCAGCGGCCACGCAGCCAGTGTGCGGCGCTCGCTGCCTCGAAACATAGCGACTGACATTGGCGCGCGCATCGCTTATCTGGTCACCCGCCTGGCCGTGCCCCCGTTCGTTCTGGCGCACATTGCCCTCAGCACCTATGGTCTCTGGACCACGGCCTTCGTTGTCGTGTCCTACATCGGCATCTCGACCATGGGCCTTTCCAGCGTCTATATCAAATATGTGGCCGAATTCTCTGCCAAGGGCGAGTTTGAGCGCGCCAACCGGCTGCTGAGCAGCGGTCTGGCAGTCACCATTCCGGTTTGCGTGGCAACCTTCGCCGCAGTGTGGTTCATCTGGCCCAGCCTTTCGCACCTTCTGCATGTCGCGCCGGCTCTGCAGGGCGATGCGCGCGAGGTGGTGCTGACCGTGGTTGCGATATTCCTCGCCTCCATCGGCCTTTCCGGTTTTCGCGATGCGCTGGTCGCCGAACAAAGAACCGCCCAGGTGCAAGTGATCTGGATTGTCAGCTTTGTCCTCGAAACTGCTTTGATCTTCCTGCTGGTCGGGCTGGGCCGCGGGATTCGTGGTCTGGCGGAAGCTTTTCTGGTCAGAACCATCCTCGAAATTGGGCTCGCCTTCTGGCTGGCCTTTCGCTCCCTTCCCTGGCTCAGGATTTCGGCTTCGCTTGTCGAACTGCAGTCCCTCAAACTGTTATTTAATTTCGGAACCACGGCCCAGGTTCTCAGCTTCCTCGCCGTCGCGCTCAATTCCATCGAACGCGCCGTCGCCGCTCCGCTGGTCGGACTCGACGCAGCCGCACTTCTCGACTTGGCAAAGAAACTTCCGACCATGGCAGGTTCAGTGCCCATGGCCTTTGCCACGTCTCTGGTGCCTGCCGCCTCATTTTTGCAGGGAGCTTTGCATGACGGATCGGAGGAGTCCGAAGAATGGAAGCAAACTGTTCACAAGCTCTACTACAAAGGCGCGCGCTACATGAATTTGCTGGCAGGCCTATCGCTCGCGCTGCCTGCCTGCACTTCCGGCTTCATCTTATACGCCTGGATCGGCAAACATTACCAGGGCGGCGCGCTGCTGATGACCGCCTTCTGCATTTCCACGCAGGCAAATCTGTTAACCGGTCCCGGAACATCCATTTTGCGCGGAATCGGCAAGATCGGCGAAGAGTTTTACTATGCTTTGCCGAATATCGCCCTACTGGCGATCACACTGCCCTTGTCGCGCTTCCTGCTGCATGGCTGGACCGTGGTCGGTGTCGGTTTGGCCGTGGCAATTTCCACACTGCTGGCGGCCGCCATTTTCCTGGTTCGGGCGCATAAAGTCTTGGGAATTCCGCTGCAAAAATATGCCACCCAGGTGCTCCTGCCGGGATTTGCTCCATTTGTCGTCGGCATTCCCCTGGGAACCGTCGGACTCCTGTTTTTTACGCATTTGAATCGCTGGGAAGAAGTGGGTGCGCTCACGCTGCTGGGTGCCGTCTATATGGGGTTATGTCTGCTGTTGATTGCCACGGCCGTGCTGACGGAAGGTGAAAAGCTCTGGTTCCGGGCGATGATTCCGGTAAAGAGGCGTCCCGCGCCGCAAACCCCGGAGTTGATCCCGACCTCAGGTGATTAACCCAGTACCCGCCGGAACCGGGGTCCGGCAAATTCCTGCCTGACAGCTTTCCGAACGGCTGCCTTCCTCGGCACACTGCTCCGCACTGTAAGCAACGCCGCCGAGAAACCAGACAGCGCGAAGAACACCGGAAACACGTTTTCGCCCATGTAAGCCGTAGCCAGCGAAAAAGCCAGACCCGCAAAAATGGAAACCAGCGTGAAACAAAGCGAAGCATTGACCGGGTCCCGGCGCGCCAGTTCAATGCCCGCCTTGAAAAGCTTGATGGAAATGAATGCTATCAGCGTGACAAACAAGATCAGTGCCGGAAGTCCATGTTCCAGAGCCAGCAGCAAATAATGATTGTCAATGGAGGGAAACCCTGGAACCTTCGGCCAGGTGTCGAGGCCCCATCCAGTCCAGGCGTGCTGCCACACGACGATCGAATACTTGTCGATCAGCTCTTTCCGGTAAGCGGCCGTTTCCTGATTGTCCGTAACTGAGCCGGCTCGTCCCACCGAAACCCACGAGTAAAACCAGATCAACAATGGTATTCCGGCCGCCATCGCGACTATGAACAGCTTCTTGAAATTGGCGCGCGGGCGCTTGCTCCGGCTGACCCAAAACAAAAGCCACGCCATAAATGCACCGATTTGCGGACCCTTCACAAAAGTAATACAAAGCTCCAGGAAAGTCGCAAAGGTCAGCGCGCCGGATAACTTGAAGCGCCCCAAACTGGATTGCCAGATCTTGGAACGCCACAAGCCGGCGTAAGACAGCCAGCATTGAAGACGCAGCGCGATGAGAAACATGATTCCCGCCAAAATGGCATGTCCATAGGGCCCGGCCACGCGCGGCAGTCCGTAACGGAACGTGGTCACCCAGCCATCCCCCTGGCCGGGAAAGATCGGATCGAATACCAGCCGGTACGGGTTGTAGGCGAATTTCAATTCAAATAGCGCCGGCACCAGGACCGCGCACGCCGATAAAACAAACATCTTGACGAAACGCAGACGCAGGATCGGATCCGCCGTTATTTCCTTCGCTACCAGGTAAGGAACCAGGCCGCTGAAGATCATGTCGAACATCAGATTTTGTGCGTTGGAATACCCCGAGTTTAAATACTCGGAAAAGCCCGTAACGGCCACAAATCCAATCACCAGATAGTCGGCACCGGCCAGATGATGTTTCCCCCGCAAAAAGCTGACTACAGTGATCGGCAGCAAGGCGGCCTGTTGAAATGTTGGATCCGGAAGGCCGTCGATATTCCATCGTGTCCACGAGGGCAAACAAATCAGTATCGGAACATAGACATACAAAAAAGCATGCTTGTAGGATTTCCACCAGATGCAGGCAACTGAGGCGAAAAAAGCCAGGCTAACGATGGATGTCATTATTCACTCATGATCATCGGTCGTACGCCACCCGAACTTTAGAATTCAAGAAAATTCTAACCGGATGTCTTTAGGACGATCAAATCTGCCATATCGCCGACCGTCTTGAGCTTTTGAAGCTCCGCCAGGCTGAACTTGACCTTGTATTTGCGCTGCACCATTTCTATGATCTCCATGTGTGCCAGAGAATCCCAATTGTGTATATCGGCCGCGCTGGTCTGGGCTGTAATCGCGCCATTATCCACATCTATATCCAGGACTTCCTGGAAAATCGGCATCAGTCCCGCAAGCACCTCCGCCTCAGTCAATTTTGCCATGATCCATCTCCTTCACCGTGATGTGTTTGTTGCGCGTTGTGTAGCCGGCCAGGTCCAGCCGCCACACCGTGGCATTTCCGGCCTCGGGCGCCGTTTCGTGCCGGCTGAAGCCCAGCGCCGGGTAGAAATCCTTGACCATGCCGTTCTTCGGAGTAGGCCTGTAATAACCAATCAGAGTGCGGGCACCGCATGATAGGGCACGGCTGGCCATGGCATCGAGCATTGCCAGTTCCAGGTCCCGCTTCAGGACGCGGCAGCTCATAAGCCACAGGTCTAGGTGTACGCAGAGACCGTCGCGTCTCCCAATGACTACTGAAACCAGCCCGTTGTCGCCAAAGCGGTCGGCCAGTCGGCCGTAGAGGCCGATATGCATCGGATCCTCCGCAATCTGTTTCATCTCCGCAAGCGTGATTCGGCGCGTTGTCAGGTTGAACTGGTTGGTCTTATTCGTGAGCTGGGCAATTCTGTCTAGGTACACCGGCTGAAATGTTTCGATTTCAGCCGTCATATTCAGTGACGCAAGATACTCGCCATAATCGGCGAAGGAGGCGGCGGCCGCCGACCTTTCGGCATTGATCTCATAATGCCGCGCACGGCCCAAATCTTCCTGGGACAGCGCCGCGCTTTCGAAATAGCGTCCGCGGTCCAGGATTCCCGGGTATTCCGCCACATTGTCCCCCATATCGGGCACCGCGACCGCGGGCAACTGCGCTGCCACCAGGGCGCGTTCGGCCGGATTGTCATCCACGAACACGAAACTATCAACGCCCAGGTTGAGTTCTTTGGCGATGGCGAGAATATTTTCATGCTTCGGTTCCCAATTGGCCTTGAAGCACGAGATTTGCTCCAGCTTCAGCACGGAACTGGGATGGCTGAAGCCCGAACGCGCCACTGCGTCGTCGTTCTTTGAACAGACAGCCAAAAGAACTCCTCGCGAGCGAAGCGCCAGGCAATATTCCTGAAATGCCGTGTAGGCCTCGGCCACCGGAGTCTCCCGGCCTATCTGAATTCCGTCCAATCCATCATCTCCAATAACACCACCCCAGAGAGTGTTATCCAGATCCAATATCAGCGCCTTCCTCGACTTTCCATAAAGCGCCCTGACCAGGCTGGACAACGACCGGGCCGTCTCGACGTTAGCCTCGGCCGAGCGCAGGATTTTATAACTGAAATAGCGGTCCCAATCGAACCATCGGTGCAAGCCCATTCCGGCGGAAAGGCCATGGATGTCCAGCAGCAGCAGGCGCGGGCGGCCCGCGGCTTCCCTGGAGAAGCGCAGGTTCATTTCCATCAGAAACCGTGTCTGTCCGCCGGCAGCGACAGCATCACTGTTCCCCAGAAGAGAATAGGGTGGCAATTCAAAGTTGTTCTGAATAATCTGGCAGCGCAATTTTTCTTCAAGCGAATTCCAAATCTGCCGGTATCGCGTCATTTCGCCGTCAAGCTGGCGCTCCAGTTCCGTTTCCGTGGCACCCAAAGCGGGTGGCGTCACGTTAAGACACGAGGTGTGCAGGTAGACGATATCGGGCGCAAACTCGATCAGCGCCGCCGGGTCTATGACAGCGTCTTCATAAAATCTTCCGTACTCGGATTCAAGGAGAGCTGGTCGAAAGCCGTTATGCAGTAGTAAGAGGTCCAGGAAGTTGACGAACTCTTGAGTGGCGGAGCCTCCTAATATGGCGATCCTCAGATCCTGCAGCCCTTCCGCAGCGGAAAGGGCGCGTTTTAGTGATTTGCGGCGCATCACTATCTGATCTATGGGGCAGGTGTTCAAGTCATCCATAAGCCACATCCGAGAGTATAGAGCAGAATCCGGCCTCTAAAGCCATGGGAGCCTCGAAAGCCATAGGAGAATGATGATCGGGAATATCGTCCGCAAGATTGCATTTCGCACCGGACGCCTTCGAAATATATATGTCAGGCTTTGCCGCCCGGGCGCTCATGAATACGCCGAGTTCCTGCGCGCCCGCAAGACCTTTCATGCTCAGGGCGACTTCTGCCATATCCTGCCAACGACGGTATTTACCGATCCGGAACTCGTCGAAATGGGTAACAACGTGCAGATGGCGACCTGCACGGTTCTAGGCCATGACGGCTCCATCGCCATGCTAAACCGGGCCTATGGCACGATTCTGGATGCCGTAGGCCCTGTCCGGCTGAAAGACAATGTGTTTGTCGGACATGGCGCCATCATCATGCCCAACGTGACCATCGGACCGAATGCCATTGTCGGCGCGGGTTCGCTCGTCCTTCGCGATGTTCCCGAGGGGAAAATTGTCTCTGGCGTGCCTGCCAAAGTCGTCGGAAGCCTCGATTCTCTCGTGGCGTATCGCGAGCAGCAAACAAAAGACTTACCTTGGGCTGACTTGCTAATGGCAAGAGGGATTTCAGCCTATGATCCAGCTATGGAGCTGGAGCTGCGGGCGCGCCGTCTAGCCCACTTCTTTCCTGAGGGCACAGCAGTTGTTCACACCGTTGACAAGGTGGCTTAGGCCGCTTAGTCATCAGCGTTTCTGAGAAATATAAGGAATAAAATTGTCGCGCCGATAAAGAAGTTATGGGAGTGAAGCGCACTTACACCATGGGCCATATTTGACCCGGACGACGATACAGGAGACCGCTTTCCCTTGGAGCCAGAAGCAGCCAGCACAGACCAGCTTAAGACCCAGTTTCTCGCCAATATCAGTCACGAATTGCGCACTCCGATGAACGGCATTCTGGGGATGGCCGAACTCGCCCTGGATGCCGATTTAACGCTGGACGAAATGCGCCATTTCATGGCGGTGGTCAAGTCTTCGGCTGACGCCCTGCTCACCATCATTAACGATATCCTCGATTTTGCCAAGAACGATTCCTGCACCCTGACGCTTTACTCCGTCGGCTATTCACTGCGCTATACGATTTTCGATTCGCTCAAGAGTCTGGCGGTGAAAACCGACGCCAAGGGACTCGATTTGACCTGCGAAGTGGCCGAAGATGTTCCCGACGGCCTGATCGGAGATGCGGGTCGTCTGCGGCAGATCATCGTTAATCTGGTCGGAAACTCCCTCAAATTCACCGACCAGGGCGAAGTCGGTCTGCGGGTATTCATCGAGCCTGTGCCTGAAGGCCGCGCCGGCCCGGACGGCTCCGCCAGCGCAGCCTCCAGCCTGCATTTCGTGGTCAGCGACACGGGAATCGGTATCTCGGAAGAAAAGCAGAAGAAGATTTTTGAACCCTTCACCCAGGGCGACGGATCCTCCACGCGCAAATACGGGGGCACCGGTCTGGGCCTCACCATTTGCCGCCAGCTCATTGAACTGATGGGTGGCCGTATCTGGCTGGAGAGCGTGCGCGGCGTCGGCAGCAGTTTTCATTTCGTGATTCCGCTTCAGACCGACCCGGCCGCTTTTTCAGCCGCCGACGCGCTCTTATTCGAGCCCGGCGCGCGTGTTCTGGTGCTGGACGATCATTCCGCCAGTCTGAAAATTCTCGGCGGTATGCTGCGTTCCCTGCAACTGAACCCCACGCTGACCGCCAACGCCTCCGAAGCATTTGTGGCGCTGCGCGCCGCCAAGGAGCAAAACCAGCCTTTCAGCTTCTGCCTTATCGACGAACGCATGCCCGATCTGGATGGGTTTGATTTTTGCCGCGTGCTGCGGCAAACCGGCGATCACACTGCGGTGGTGATGATGCTTAGTTCGGCCGCCAGCCGCCAGGATGCGCTGCGCAGCCGCGAACTCAGCATTGCCACGCATGTCACCAAGCCGGTCAGCCAGCGTGAACTGATTGCGGCCGTCAACGCCGCCGCCCGCGCTAAAGAACCGCCTGTGACCGCGCCCCTTCCCGTCGCGCCGCTTTCTGACAAGAAAGGGAACGCCGCTCCGGTTCGCTCCGGCCGCGCTCTGCACATTCTGGTCGCCGAGGATAACGAAGTAAACCAGGAACTCATGGAATATGTCCTGAAGCGCGACGGGCATAAGGTGACGGTTGCCTCCGACGGCCAGCAAGTTCTGGCCGCTCTGAAAAACAGCTCCTTCGATGTGATTCTGATGGACGCCCAGATGCCGCGGCTCGACGGTCTTGAAACCACCGCCGTCATTCGCCGCCAGGAATCGAAAACCGGTCAGCACATTCCCATCATTGCCATCACCGCTCACGCCCTGCAGGGAGATCGCGAAAAATGCCTGGCGGCCGGCATGGACGAGTATCTGGCCAAGCCGGTCAAGTCCGGCAAGCTGCTCCAGGTCGTCCGCTCCCTTACCTACTCGCATGCAGAGGAGGATCAGGACGCTGCGCTCTCCGGAGGCGCGCCGCAGGATTCTTTCTTCAACCGCGAGGAACTGCTGGACCATGTCGGTCACGACTTGGCTATTCTTCAGCGCATGGTTTCGGTTTTTGTCGAAAGTACGCCGCGAAGGCTGGATGCGATTGGGCGGGCAATCAGCATGAAAGACGGTGCCACGCTCGAAAATCTCATTCACAAACTCCGCGGTGCGGTCACCACGTTCTATTCCGACGCCGCCGTTCAAGCCGCGCTTGATCTCGAAGCGGCCGCCCGAAAAGCCGACTTCGTCGCCGCCCAGACCAGCTATCTCGCCCTGGACCGGCTGCTCCGTCGCCTCACGCCGGAACTGGTCCAATTTGCCAACGACGGAGTCCTCAAGTATTAGAAGTTCCCTCGCAAGCTTCCGCTTCCCAATGCCGAATCAGCCCGCAGCGCTTCCGAGCCGCCTCTGCCCTAAGACGCCACATGCAGGTTCATCACCTCGCTTAGCAGCTCAAATTCCTTCTCCAAAGCCATCAGGCTTTCATTCAGCCGGATAAAATCGCTGCTCAGCGCCATCTTTTCCATCTTCTCCGCGACCTTAGCCATTTTGACGGCGCCAATCTGTTTCGTGCTGCCCTTAATGGCGTGCAGCAAAGCTTTGGTCGGGTCCGGCTGCTGCTCTGTCAGCAGGTCTTTCAGCGTTTTGAGCCGCCCCGCCATATCCACCAGGAACATATCAATCAGCTCGCGGCCAATGGAATTATCCTCGCGCAGCACCTGTTCCAGGTAAACCGGCACCAGCCAGGGCTGCGTCTGGTCTTCCGCTTCCACCAGAATCGCGGGCGCGGGGGCCGACGCGCCGCCGCCCACGCGCTCCAGCGCTTTCCTCAGATCTTTTTCATCAATCGGCTTGCCGACAAAATCCTGCATGCCGGCTTTCAGACAGGCATCGCGGTCCGACGACATAGCGTTGGCGGTCAGCGCAATAATCCACGGCCGCTGGCCTTCGGGGAATTTGGTTTGAATCGTCCTGCTGGCCTCCAATCCGTCCATCACTGGCATCTGCAGGTCCATGAAAACCACATCGTACTGCTCGCGTTCCAGCCGCGCCACGCCCTCGGCGCCATTCACCGCAACCGCGGCCTTATAGCCCAGCCGCGCCAGCAGCAGCACGGCCACCTCGCGGTTCACCGGCTGGTCTTCCACCACCAGGATGCGCATGGGATGCAGTTTGGCAAAATCACCCGGCTTCGGCGGAGCGGCGGGCGCAGGCACTCTGGCCGGCAGGCTCGGAGCCGCCGCGCCCGCCGGGCTCAAAGCGGCTGCCGGAGCGCTCCCCAGGTCAGCGCCGATCTCAGCCACAATCGTGAAGTGAAAAATCGACCCGGCGCCGTGTTTACTCTCAGCCCAGATCTTGCCGCCCATCTGCGCCACCAGTTCGCGGCAGATGGCCAGTCCCAGTCCCGTGCCTCCATACTTCTTGGTCGTCGAATTGTCCAGCTGATTAAACGCCTGAAACAATCCGTCCATTTTTTCTTGCGGAATTCCAATGCCGGTATCTTCAACCGAAAACTGAATTTGCACCTTCTTGGCTTCACCGGCATTGCCTTCAACCACCTCGCCGGCCATGGTAATGCCGATGCTCCCGCTGGCGGTAAATTTCACCGCGTTGCCCAGCAGGTTCAGCAAAATCTGGCGCAGGCGCGTGGAATCTCCGATAATTTCCACAGGCAGAGACGGACTCAGGTTCGAGGTTAGTTCAAGGCCTTTCGTGGAAGCGCTGGCGCTCACCAGATCGAGCGCGCTTTCGACGCACGCGCGCAAATCGAAAGCCGCATGATCCAGCTTCAGCTTGCCGGCATTGATTTTTGAGAAGTCCAGAATCTCGTTGATGATCGTCACCAGATCCTGCGAGCTCTTCTGAATCACCTGGATGTAATAGCGCTGTTCCTCGCTCAGCGGCGTATCCAGCAAAACCGTGCTCATGCCGGTGACCGCGTTCATGGGCGTGCGGATTTCATGGCTCATATTAGCCAGAAAGCGCGATTTGGCGTGGTTGGCCTTTTCCGCCGCTTCTTTGGCGCGCCGCAGTTCGGCTTCGACGCTCTTCTGCTCGGTAATGTCGCGCACCACGCCGAGTGCGCCCACAATCTCGCCGGAGGCTTTGCGCAAAGGACTGTAGCGCGTGGAAAAGCAGCGCGTGCCGAATCCCGGCAGCCGGTAGCGCTGGTCGTCGGCGGCAAAACTAAGCCCCTTAAGCGCATCCTGCAGCCGGTTGTTCTCGTTGTTCGAGGAAAGAATCGGATGCAGCGTCAGCGCGACTTTTCCCAAAGCGTCGCGCTCGGAGACGCCGGACATCTTTTGAATGCTCGGATTCCAGGCCGTCAAACGCAGTTCCTGGTCGACCGCAAAAATGCCATCCGAACTGCTGCGAATCAGCGTATCGGAATATTCCTTCTCATAGCGCAGCGCCGCTTCCGCCTGTTTCTGCTCGGTCACATCGCGCACCACGGCCAGAACACCAATCACATGCCCGTCGGCGTCTTTGAGCTGGCTGAACTGCGCGATGTACATGCCCGTGCGTCCGGTTTTAGGATTGGTCCGCGTAATCGGCAGCGGCTCCACCGCATGTCCGGACAGGCTGCGCCGCAGAGCCTGCCCGACATAGTCCTTGAGAGCCGGCATACAATCGTCAAAATTGCAGCCAATGGTCTCTTCCGCTGCTATGCCGTTGATGCGCTCCATGGCGGCGTTCCAGGCGGTGATGGTCAGATCTTTGTCAACCGCATAAATCCCGTCCTGATTGCTTTGAATCAGCGTTTCGGAAAAATCCTTTTCTTTGCGCAGCAGCTCCCAGGTCTTGACGGTCTCGGTAATATCGCGGACAATCACGACCACGCCGGCAATACTGCCGGAGGCGATTTTCTGCGGGCTGCAACTCCACTGGTAATAGCGCGTGACGCCGGATTCCGGGTCCCGGAAGTTCAGCACAATCGGCTCCAGCGTGCCCTGGTTGTTCAGTGCATCGTGCAATTTTTCGGAAACGCCGGGCTGCTCAAAAATCGGCAGCAGATCAAACAAACGCTGCCCGGTCGCGGTTTGAGCCGCCACGCCCGTGAACTGTTCCATCGCCAGGTTCCAGGTGGTCACGCGCAGTTCACGGTCCAGCGCGTAAATGCCATCCACGCTGCTGCTGATGATCGTTTCGGAAAATTGCTTCTCGGCTTCGAGCGACCGTTCCGCCTCCACTTGAGCGGTGATATCGCGCACGATGCTCAGCACGCCCACCACGGCTCCGCTGCTGTTCTTGAGCGGGCTATAGTTGACCGATAACTCCACCTTGTCGCCGGGGAACAGATAGCGGTTGGTGATCAGCGGCCGGGCGTCAATTTCGCCGCGCGCCGCCGACAGCACCCGCTCCATGACGTGGGTGCGCCGCGGCTCCGGCAGAACAGCCTGCAATTCCTTGCCCAGCACCGCCTCTGCCGGCACCCCGGAAATCTCCGCCATGGAAGGATTCCACACCGAAATGCGCAGCGCCTCGTCCACCAGATAGATGCCGTCCACGCTGCTCTGGATCAGCGCGTCGGACAGTTCGCGCTCACGCCGCAGTTGTCTCTCGGTCAGCACTTCTTTGGTGATGTTTCTGACAAGCGCCAGCACGCCGATCACCTGATTCTCGGAATCCCGCAGGGAACTGTAGCGGGTGGACGTATGCACGACCGTAGCGCCGTCGGCACTCAACTGATAACTGCGCACCAGCGGTTCCTCGTCGGTGCTGCCCGCCAGCGAAGCTTTCAGCCGTTCCGTCACGCCGTCGCTGGCCGCCAGCGGAAGAACATCGGGAAAATAACGGCCCAGGGCCAATTCCGCCGGCGTTTCGCTGATCTTTTCCATGGCCGGATTCCAGGTGGTCACCATCAGGTTCCGGTCCACCGTGTAAATGGCATCCAGGCTGCTCTGGATCAGCGTTTTCGAGAAGTCGCGCTCCTTTTGCAGCGACCGCTCCATCGCCTTTCGCGCCGTGTCGTCATAGATGGTGACCACCATGCAGTCGGGCTGCGAGGTGCGGAAATCCTCCACAATGCTCAGCGACACCAAAGCCGCCATCGGCTCCTCGCTTCTGGGACGTTCCAGCATCAGTTCGCCCAGCCATTGGCCGGAGCGCCGCAGTTCCGGCAGCGCTACTTTGCTGAACACCTGCCAGGTTTCTTCCGGCATGAACTTCGGAGCGCTGCGGAAGCTGGCGTCGGACGGCTCGCTTAAATCGAACATTCTCCGCCCGGCCGTATTCACATAAAACATTTCGCCGCTGAGCGTCGCCATGCCGGTAAAGGCCGAGCTTCGTTCCACCAGTGCGGCCAGCCGTTCATTTTTCTGTTCCGTGTTGCGCCGCTCCGTTAAATCGGTGCAGACAATGACGAACCCGTCGGCGACACCGGCCTGCGCAGCCACCGCGCTAATGGATAGCATTACCGGACAGGTGGATTGATCGGTCCGCTCCAGCACGGATTCAAACAGGTCGTGCCGTTTCCGCGCCTTAAACGAAATGGCCTGGAAATCGGCCGGGATCTCCTTCTGAAATTCCGCCGATAATTCCTCCGCCCGCTGCCGCAATTCGGCTGGTGCAACAAACTGCGCCAGATTCATCCGGCCCTGCACCTCCGCCCTGGTCAAGCCCAGCAGCCGCTCGGCCGAAAGGTTCAGCGAAACAATCGTGCCGTCCAGTTTCGTTGACAGAATGGCGTCGTTCGTTCCGTTCAATATTGCGTTCTGCGCCGCCAGAAGATCGCTGATCCGCTTTTGCGTCAGAACTTCCTCGGTGACATCTTCCCCGGAGGCGATGTAATAGCTGGTAGCTCCGCTTTCATCGCTGATGGGCAGCACCTTCACTGAAAACCAGAGTGTGGAGCCGCCCGCGCGGTACAGTTCCAGTTTTGCGTGCGACTCGCGGCCCTCCGCGATGGCTTGGCTCAATTGGTCGCACTGTTCACGGCTGCTGGGCGGCGCGCCCATGAAAAGCAGCGGCTGCCCCTTGACCTCGCTTTCTGGAAATCCGAACACCTGCAAAAAAGCCGGATTGCAGGAGGTAATCACCATCTCGTTGTATTTCGATTCCAAAACCGCGACGGCGCTCCGCGTCAGCGTCAGGGCGGTGGCACTGCGGCGCGTTTGGGCGACGTTCGACTTGCCGGAGCGGCGCATGGTGTTGCCCACCAGCAGACCGGACAGCAGCGATGAAATCGACGATAATTCCGACAGGAACTCGGGCGGATCGTCGGACAGGCTGGCGCCCATCACCAGCAGACCCACTGTTTTGCCGCTGTGGAGGAACGGGAATAATAAAAGCTGGTCCACGTTCAGCAGCTTGCTGAGGTCGTGCAGATTCTCGTTCTGCTTCGCGTCCGACCGCTTGTAAACCAGCTCCTTGGGAAATTTGAGGAAGCTGTTGGCAACCGTGGTCAGAAGATGATCGCCCGCAATCCGGTGACCGTCCTGTATCCGCGACGAGATAACGGCACTCGAAGGCACGCCGCCGGTTAAAGTGCTGGGTGCCACGGGCTCTAAAAGGTAAGCCACCCGGCTGCGTGAAACCTGGAGAAGTTTGGATACCAGATCGCTAAACAGCACTTCCGCCGGTGTGCCTCCGATGAATGCGTGCTGCGCCTCGCACACCGCTCGCAGGAGACCCGGCGTCTGCGATAGATATTCGTTCGGACTGGTCGGCGTCTGCGGCACTAAGTTGTCTATCGGCAGAAGGAGCTAGGTACTTCAGCAAAAGCGCATGGGTGCGCCCGCGGTTCGTCTGAAATGAATGCTTCAGCTACCGGTTCACGGCAACACAGTCGGCAATCGCCGAAAGCAGCACATCTTTGGCAATCGGCTTATTCAAATGCGCTGTGCAGCCGGCTGCCAGCGAAGCGTCCTCGGCCGTCGAATGCGCCGTGCAGGCCAGAATAGGAGTGACCGTCATCTTATTCAGCCGCTCCCATTCGCGTATCAGCCGCGTGGCCTGCAGCCCGTCCATCTCCGGCATCTGCAAATCCATCAAAACAATATCGAATTTGCCCGCGACGAATTTATCCACCGCCTCGCGTCCGTTCCAGGCAACTTCAATTTTTTCCGCTCCCAGGAAGGCCTGCATGAGAAAGACATTGTCTTCGTTATCCTCGGCCAGCAAAACCCTCAGCCCGTCGAAGCTGGTTTCATCGAATTGAGCATTCCCGAAACCCGTTGCCGCGCCGGCACGCACGTTTTCGGCAATCTGAAAGCGCGCGGTGAAGCGAAAAGTGGAACCGGCGCCCGGAGAGCTTTCCACCCAGATATTTCCGCCCATCTGCTGCACCAGTTGGCGGCAGATGGTCAGCCCCAGGCCGCTGCCGCGATAGGGGCTGGTTTCAAACTTCTCCGCGTGCGTGAACGGCTCAAAGATATGATCCAGTTTCTCGGCGGCAATGCCGATTCCGGTGTCCTCCACAGCAAATTCCAGCAGCACGCTTTGGCTGTCGCTTGCCGCGCACTTCATCGTGACCAGAATGCCGCCCTGCGGCGTGAACTTCAGGGCATTGCCGACCAGGTTGGCCAGAATCTGCTTCAGCCGTTCTGGATCGCCCACCAGCCGCGGAGGAATGTCCTCGCCAAAATCGAATCCGACGCCTACACCCTTCATGGCCGCGCTTTTTTCCAGGCTGTCGATGACGCTCCGCACCACCGTCAGCGGGTCGAAATCGGACGTCGCCAGGCGCAGTTCGCGCAGGTCACTGCGCGAAAGATCGAGCAAATCGCTCAGCAGACGCATCAGCGCTTCGCCGTTGCTTCGGAATATTCCGATGTACTGCT
>Ga0116230_10000921_pt1 | contig 26833 bp, 21 predicted proteins | sample S1TSphfallax_3_FD_88678 | JGI IMG/M metagenome (GOLD analysis project Ga0116230, IMG submission 88678) | Host-associated microbial communities from peat moss isolated from Minnesota, USA - S1T2_Fd - Sphagnum fallax MG | ecosystem: Host-associated > Plants > Peat moss > Unclassified | place... | reverse complement strand
GCACGACGCGGTTCGGAATGCGGCGCTCGGCAAGTTGTTCGGCGTCATAGCGAACACGCAGATCCGGTGGCAGCGCAATGAGCCAGGAGGCGCTGTCAAGTGCCCGCGCAATCTCCGCCAGGGAATCGGCGGCGGGGCTTGGGTCACCGGGCCTCTGCTTCAACATAGGAATGATCTCGCAGGACCGACGGGCACATTAAAGTGTTGAACACTATGCCCAGCTCTCTTACCGTGCGTGTGACAGCGTCTCAATTGCCACTGCTGCATCGCATTCAACGCAGCGCTACAGTCCATCGTTCGCCGGCCGTTAGCCTCCTCGTGCCGTCAACCAGCGCATGACAATCATCGCCCCTCTTTCGAGCAAGGAAGCCCGTAATGACCGTCGGAAAGAAAATCGCGCTGCTGCCCATCGGTGCGGTCATTGCCATCGCTCTTCTTTCCTTCGTGATGTTGCGCGACATCGGCAGCGTGTTCGACTCGGCGAGTTACGGCACGGCGAACACCGTACCAAGCCTCCTGATTTTGGACCGCTTGGAAACCAATCTCGCCACGGTTCGTGTCAATGCCTGGCAGCAGCTCGCGGAGCATGATGCGGCTGGAATGGCGGCTCACGAGCACAACATCGCCGAGGCGCGCCAAGCCATCGAGATCGCATTGAAGGATTATGAGCCGCTGCTCTCCGATAACAAGGACAAAGCGCTGTTACAGGCGGACCGGGATGCCCTGGCCGGCTACGCCGTGATGCTCGACCACGGCATGACGTTGTCACGCAACGGCAAGAAGGCCGACGCCTTTGAATTCATGGCGGGTCAACATCCGGTTGTGAAAAAGGCAACCGACTGTATCCAAGCTCACCGCGCGTACAACGACGTCCTCGGCAAGCAGGGGGCCGCGGAGGCGCTCCGTATCAGGGCGCGGGCGACGCTGATCGCCACGGCGTTGGCACTCTTCACGATCGCGCTCATGAGTGTGATCGGCTTCGTGATCGTGCGGCAGTTGACCCGCCAACTCGGCGGTGAACCCGCCTATGCCGCCGCCGTCATGCAGGGTATCGCCGCGGGCGCGCTCGACATGGACATCGCCGTCAAGCCCGACGACAGAACCAGCCTGCTGTGCGCCGTAAAGGCGATGGTCGACAAGCTCAAGCGCCTCATCGAGGGTCAGCGCTCGGTCATCGAGGCTGCGAACCATGGAAATTTTTCGCAACGCGTCGATCTGACGGATCTCGCGGGCTTTCAGAACGACCTCGGCGCGGGATTGAATGTGCTGGTCACCACCACCGGCGCCGGCATCACGGACGTGATCTCGGTCATGCGTGCGCTGTCCGAAGGCAATTTGACCAAGACGGTGGATAAGGATTACGAGGGCAGTTTCGCCGAGATGAAGGAATATGCGAACAACACGGTCCTGAAACTCTCGTTGGTCATCGGCGAAGTGAATATCGCCGCTGAATCGCTAGTAATCGCCGCCAACGAGGTCAGCAGCACCGCGCACGCCCTGTCGCAGGCCGCAACCGAGCAGGCGCAGAGCGTCGAAGAAACCAGCGCGGCGCTCGAACAAATGACGGCGTCCATCGCCCATAACCGGGACAATGCCAAGATGACCAACGGCATGGCGGCCAAGTCATCCGATGAGGCGGTCGCCGGCGGCGAGGCGGTGAAGGACACGGTGATTGCAATGAAGTTGATCGCCAAGACCATCGGCATAATCGATGACATTGCCTACCAGACCAATCTGCTGGCTCTGAACGCCGCGATCGAGGCGGCCCGCGCCGGGCAACATGGCAAGGGATTCGCGGTCGTGGCGGCCGAAGTACGCAAGCTCGCGGAGCGCAGCCAGATCGCCGCGCTCGAAATCAGCGCGGTGGCCACCAACAGCGTGCAACTCGCCGAGAAGGCCGGCGCGCTCTTCGTCTCCCTGGTACCCAACATCAAGCAAACCTCCGCCCTGGTCGAAGAGATCGCCGCCGCATCCCACGAACAGTCGGCAGGGGTCAATCAGATCAACAAAGCGGTGACGCAGCTCAGTCAGACAACCCAGCAAAATGCTGCCGGATCGGTGCAACTGGCCGCTACTGCGGCGCAAATGAACGACTATTCCGCGCATTTGCAGGAGACCATGGCATTTTTCCGGGTGTCGAGCACCGCCACGGTCAACCACCAGGGGAATTACCCGACTGTCGGCTACCGCACCGCGCCCGTAGCGCGAAGAGCGTAGCTTGAGTGCGAGCGACGGAATCATCCATGTCAAACGAACGTGAAATCGAGGAACTGCTGCAATTCATCTACCTCATGCCGGTGGGCGTGATGCAGCTCGGCGATACCGGCGCAGTGGAACTGCTCAATCCAAAGGCGGCGCAATTACTGCAGGATCTCGGCATCGACGCCAGCAGCGATGGAGCCTCGATACTCGAGCAATTGCGTCCGGGATTGCGGCAACTGTGGCGCGACTCGACGGGACGGCTCGGTGACGTCACGCAGGCGCAGCGCATCAGTCCCGTGCGTCCCGGGCGCGTGGCCCTTCACCTGGTGCTCAAGCTGACGCGCCCGGATGCACGCTGCACGATGGTCGTCCTCGAGGACGTCACCCTGGTGGTCGAGCGGGAGCGGGATCTGTCTCGGGCGCGCCTGCGCATGAATTTGGTGCTCGAGAACATCCATGGCTATTGCGTTCTCATGCTCGATCCCCAGGGCATCGTGTTTGAGTGGAATCCCTCGATCGGGCGCATGTTCGGTGGTGCGGAGGCCGATGTAGTCGGTCAGTCGGTGCTGCGCGGAATTGCCGCCGACTTGCGGTCGAGCGAACCGCCGCTGGATTTCGCCGCCATTCGGCTCGCGGTCACCCGCCGGGGCTGGTGTCATCTCGAGTCGCCGTGTCGTCGCTTCGATGGCAGCCTGCTCTGGGGCGATTGCATGGTCACCGCGGTCGTCGATCCCGACGGCGAGACGAGCGGCTACGTGGCGGTGATTCGCGACATGACCGAAGAGCACGCTCGCTCGCAGAAACTCATCAACGCCGCATGGACCGATCCGTTGACCGGGCTGTACAACCGTCGCGGCTTTGAAGCACGCATTGAGTCTCTGCGTGGCCGCCAGGGGGGAGCGGCCGGGCTGCAGACCTGGATCATGATCGACATCGATCACTTCAAAATTGTCAACGACAGCTTCGGTCACGAGACCGGCGATGAGGTGCTCAAGGCCGTGGCACTCTCACTGCAGTCCACCCTGCGCGAGAAGGATTTCCTCGCACGCTTCGGCGGCGAGGAGTTTGTGCTGCTGTTACCGGGGGAAACCGAGGCGGTCGGAGTCGCGGTGGCGGAACGACTGCGCATGAAACTGCAGGCACTGGTCATCAAGGTCGGTGGTCGGTCGATAGGCGTGACCGCGTCTTTTGGCGTTGCGCAGCAGGCGCAAGGCGAAGCCCAGGCTGCGACGCTGGAACGGGCGGACACGGCGCTCTATCGCGCCAAGCATGCAGGACGCAATCGCGTCGACATCGCCCCGCTGTCTGCTACCGCGGCCTAGTCACCGGACAGGTGCCGGGGCAGGGCGCAGGCGCAACGGGTCCGGTATCAAAAGCCCGTGCCGTTTGCGAGAATGCTGCTGCCGGCAATCAGGAGATTTTACGTGCCGATCGAACAGCGTTCCATCATCTTCATTCCGGAAGACGAGCGTCATGGGCGCGTCAGCGATCAGGGACCCTTCTGGTTCTTGAGCAATTTTCATTTCTTCGCCATCGCCATCGGCTTCGTCGGGCCGAGTCTCGGGCTGTCGCTGGGGTTTACCGTCCTCGCCGGGACGCTGGGTATCGTGATCGGCACGACTTTTCAGGCGTTCCATGCGTCCCAAGGAGCGGAGTTGGGGCTGCCGCAGATGATTCAATCGCGCGCGCAATTTGGTTATCGCGGCGTGGTCGTGCCGCTGCTGGCAACTTTCGTGAGTCTGGTGGGCTACAACGTGGTGGCGGTGGTCATTCTGTCCGAAGGCATGCAAAGCCTCTGGGCCGTGAATCGAGTCGCAACCGCCGTCGGGATTTCGCTCGTGGCCGCGGTGCTCGCCGTCTGGGGATATGACTGGCTGCACCGCGTATTTCGCTTCTTATTTTGGGTGAGCTTGCCGTTGTTCGCGCTGCTGACCATCGCGATCCTCGCCGGCAAGGCCGGCGGAAGTCCTGCGCCAGAAGCCGGCTTCAAGGCGGTGGCTTTCATCACGCAGCTCGCCTCGGCGGTGAGCTTCAACGTGACCGCGGCGCCCTATGTATCCGATTATTCCCGATACCTTCCCACCCGGACGCCGCGGGCTGCAATCATCCTCAACGTGTTTTTCGGCTCGGCGTTATCGGCGATCTGGCTGATTGCGCTCGGCGCCTGGCTCGCGACCCATATGGGAGTGACCGATGGATTGATGGCGCTGAAACAATCGGGCGATGCCGTCGTCTTCGGCCTGGGCTCGGTGCTCGCGATCACCTCGATCGTCGCCCTGGTGGCGACGATCGGCATGAACGCCTACAGCGCAATGCTCACGCTCATCACCACGGTCGATTCCATCCGCAAGTTGCAAACTTCACAAACTCTGCGCATCGCCTTCATCGCCGCGATCACCGTGCTTTGGACCGGGGTCGCTCTGTCGCTGGGCGGTGATGCCGTCACCTATGTCAATGCGATGCTGGTGATGATGCTGTATTTTCTGATGCCCTGGACGGCGGTCAACCTGATCGATTATTTCTGGCTGCGGCGGGGCCGCTATTCGATCGACGATCTGTTCACGCCGCACGGCCTGTATGGGGCGTGGGGAGCTCGCGGTTTGATCGCGTATGCCATAGGCTTCACGGCGAGCATTCCCTTCTTCGTCGTGCCGAATGTGTACACCGGTCCGCTCGCGGCTCGACTGGGGGGTGTGGATCTCGGATGGTTGATGAGCTTGGTGGCCTCGTCGCTCGCCTATCTGGCCGTGAGCGCCCGATTCGATCCGACCGCGGAGTACACGGCGGCGGTCGATGCGACTCAACGAGCGAATACGGCGCGGATGTCCGCTGAAAACTCCTGACGTTCGAACAGCACGAGGTCGCCTTCGATCTCATCGAGGTGCTGGCGCATGGCGTTCGCCAGACCTTCGGCATCGCGGCGTTCGATGAAACGGATGAGCTGGCCGTGCGCCTGATGGGAGCAGCTGCTGACATCCGGTCGCTCGTAGATGGCGGTGATGAGCAGCGATTGGGTCATCAACTCCCGTAGAAACTCCACCACCACACGATTGCCGGTGATCTCCGCCAGCAGCGTGTGGAAGTCATGCGAGGTCTTCAGCTCCAGGGCGCGGTTCGGCTTCGCCTCGCCCTGCTTTTCGCGCTTGACGTGCATTTTGAGCCGCTGCAACGCCTGCGGGGTCGCCTTGGTGACGATGTCGGGCGCGAGCGCCGCTTCGATGAGCCGCCGCGCCGCAAACACCTCCTTCGCCTCGCGAACGCTGGGGTACGCGACCACCGCGCCGCGATTGCGATGCAGGGTCACCACCTTGTCATGCGCCAGGGCTTGCAACACCGAACGGATCCGCATGCGGCTCACCGCGAATACTTCGGCCAGTTGGTCCTCGACCAGTCGCACACCGGGAAGAATCCGCCGTTCGACGATCGCCGCGTGGATCTTGGCATGAATGGTCGCTTCTTCAGACTCTCTGACGGCGTCCGGAGCCCTCACCTTCGCTTTCACCGCTCGAATGTTCATCCGCTCAATACACTCCGATGAAGGGTTTGCGCACCAGCGCGGCATGAAAATGGCCGATGAGCGTGGTGATATCGTACACCGGCAAGCCCACCGCCTCTTGCACCGCATGAGCATACGGCGGCAGGTCGACGCATTCGAACAGCAGCGCCTTGACCTCCGGATGCTCGAGAACGAGCTTGCGCGCCACGTCGACCACTTCGGCGGTGACGGCCTGGAAGTCGAGTTCTCCCCGCTCCTCGCACACCGCCGCGGTGAAATGCGGCCGGTCCTGCATGGACGCGAGGACGATCCGGGCTTCGGTGCCGGCGCGGGCCAGGTGCAGATGCTCATGCGCGAGGCTGTTCGCCGCCGACGCCACGATACCGATCGCCGAGTCGGGTCCGAGCATGCGGGCGATCAATGGCACCTGGAGCAGACTCGACAACAGCACGGGGACGGGCAGCGCGCGTGCCATCGCCTCTTGGTGCACGATCATGAGCCCACAATTGCCGGCGACGGCCCAGGCGCCGCGCTCAACCAACCGGTGGCCCGCCGCGATGAAGCTCTCGAGGCCATGCGGCGGCGTGGCGCGAAGCGCCGTGGCGCTGACGCCGCGCACCACCTCGTAACACACAGGAAAGGCAAACGTGGTCGGATTACCCGGCGTCCCCGGCGGGCACGGGATGCGTTCTTCCAGTACGATGATGCCGATGGGTCGGCCGTAGCGACTCTGCGGATCGCGTGCTCGATAGATCATCACGTCATCCTGGTGTGGTTCTGGGCGTCGCGCACAACCTTAAATCTAGCAGAGCGCAGCCGTCACCGCGATTGTCCACAATCGCATCCCACATTGTACATTATTCGTGCACGCCACGGCGAAGCGTGCACCAGCGAATTGCGCGCCGGCGCCGCGGCTCACCCACAAGCCCTCAGACGGGCGCCCACAAGGCCGTTACGGTCGCGGCATGAGGCGTGGCACATTAATTGCTGCAGCCGTTGGGAAGACGGCTCACGCCTCGAGTCGCGCGGGGATACTAAAGACAATGCGGTCGCGGCCCTGGGCCAAGCTTCTCTGCGTCGCACTCGGCGCAACACTCGGCGCCGCGCTCCGCGCTGCCGCTGCCCCCGCCGCGGAGGAGGTAATCTTGATCTCGCCGCTACCCTTCGGCGTCGACGTCTATCTCAACATGACGCGGCAGGGGGCGCGCAACGGCGGGCACGCCATTGGCGCCGCCGTGCGCATATTCGAAAGCAGCGACCCGGAAACGCGCAGCGAGAACATCCGTGCCGCCATCAACTACGGCGCGACCATCATCGTCGCGCCGGGACCCGAGTTTCTCGACATGGTGCCCGACTTCGCCGAAGACTATCCGCGGGTGAGTTTCTTGATGGTGGAGGACTGTCCCGCCAAGCTGCGCGCGAACGTGTATTGCGTGCAACTGCGCACGTATGAGGCCGGGTTCTTGGCGGGCGTGGAGGCGGGTCTGACCACGCACACCGGCAAGGTCGGCACGATTGCGCCCGTCGACTATCCCGAGGCGCACCGTTTCACGGATCCCTTTGCCGCGGGCGCACGCTATGCCCGCCCTAGCGTCGAGGTCCATCCCACCCTGTGGATCGGCGGCGACAATCCCTGGTCGGACCCGCTGCGGGCGCAGAGCCAGACGGCCGTGATGTTGAGCGACGGCGTCGACCGCGTGCTCGCGACCGTAGCTGCCGGCAACGGCGGCGTATACAAGGTGGTGGCCAACACCGCCGGAGCGCTGGCCACCGGCCTCGACGTCAACGAGTGCCCGGATGCGCCCGGGCATATTCTCGACAGCGCCGTGCGGCACGTCGATGTCGTCATCGCGCGCGCCATCGTCGGCATCGCCGCGCACACCCAACCGGCCACGGTATCCTATGGCTTGAAGGACGGCGCGGTAAACCTGACCGCCCTCGAGGCCGAGGCGAGCGCCAGCCAATGCGTCGCCGCCGCGGAACCTGCCGTCATGGCCGCCGTGGCGGCGGTCCGCGACAAGATCATCGCGGGTCAACTCGTGATCGCCGATCCGGCCGGCATCATTCATTGAGCCATTGAGTTCCATCAATGGCTTATCTTGAAATGATCGACATCGTCAAACGCTATCCCGGCGTGCTCGCCAACGACCACGTCGATCTCGCGGTGGAACGGGGTGAGATCCACGCCGTCATGGGCGAGAACGGTGCCGGAAAATCGACGCTGATGTCCATCTTGTACGGTCTGCAGTCCCCCGACGAGGGCTATATCCGCTTCAAGGGGACGACCCTGCTGCTGCAGTCGCCGCTCGATGCCATTGCCCAGGGCATCGGCATGGTTCATCAAGCCTTCAAGCTGTTCGAATCGCTGAGCGTGTGGGAAAACATCGTCTACCGGCGCGAACCGCGGCGCGGCATCTTCGTCGATGGCGCGCGGGCCCGGCGGGAGGTCGAGGAACTCGCGCGCCGCCATGGTCTGCCGATCGATCCGCAGGCGCGCGTCGCGAGTCTGCCGGTCGGCGTGCGCCAGCGGTTGGAGATCCTGAAGGCACTGTACCGCGACGCCCAGGTCCTGATCCTGGATGAGCCCACCGCCGTGCTGACTCCGGCGGAGGTGACGACGCTGTTCACGGTGATGAAGAGTCTGGCGGCGGCGGGATGCACGATTCTGCTCGTGACCCACAAGTTGAATGAAGTCATGGCGGTGAGCGATCGCATCACGGTCTTGCGCAACGGCCGGGTCGCCGAGCGACTGGTCACCGCCGCGACCAATCCGGCGCAAATCGTGCGGGCGATGACCGGTCAGCAGATCACGCTGCCGAGCGCAAAACGGCCGCGCGAGCCGGGCGCCGTGCTGCTCGAAGCGCACGCTCTCGTGGTGGAACAGCAGGGGCGACGCGTCGTCGACGGCGTGTCGCTGCAAATCCGCGGCGGCGAAATCGTCGGCATCGCCGGAGTCGCCGGCAACGGCCAATCAGAGCTCATCGAGGCACTCATGGGGCTCACGGCAGTCGCCCAGGGGTTCGTGCGCGTCGCGGGTCGGGACCTCACCCGCGGCTCGGTGACCGAGCGCCGCGCCGGCGGCTTGAGCTACATCGCTGAAGACCGCGCGCGCACCGCGAGCGCCGCCACCGCGAGCGCCATCGACAACCTCGCCATGGGCTTTCACCGCGCGCCTCCGCTGGCGCGCCGAGGCTTGCTGCGGCCCGCGGCCATGCGCGACTGGGCGCGCGGCCTGATCGACCGTTTCGACATCAAGATTGCCTCCCCGGAGACAGCCGTCGGCACCTTGTCGGGCGGCAACCTGCAAAAAATCGTCACCGCCCGCGAACTCGCGCACAACTCGCCCGTCCTGATTGCCGAACAGCCGACCCGCGGTGTGGATGTCGGCGCGATCGCCTTCATCCACGGGGAGCTGTTGAAGGAACGGGAACGCGGCCACGGTATCCTGCTCGTGTCGGCGGAATTGTCCGAGATCCTGGAGCTGGCCGATCGCATCCTCGTCATGTACGAGGGTCGCATCGTGGCGGAGTTTGCGCGTGCCGCGGCGGATGAGCGCACCCTGGGCCTGTACATGGCCGGTGGCAGCCGGGCATGACCGTCACCGCCATAAGCACGCACCTCACCCGCCGCTTGGGGCCGCTGCTGCCCATCCTGGGCGCGGTGGCGGTCGGCTTCGGCGTTTGCGGTCTGATTGCCTTGTGGGTCGGCCTCCGCCCGAGTTTGATGTTCACTGAGCTCATCAAGGGCGCGGTCGAGGGCCCGCAATTTTTCGAGACTGTGGCGCGCGCCGTGCCATTGGTGGGCATGACGTTGGCGGCGGCGATACCGCTGCGCGCCGGCATCGTCAATCTCGGGGCGGACGGCCAGTTGGCGTTGGGTGGCTGCGCGGCGGCCGTTGTCGCCTTGTACCTTCCCGCACCGGACCTCGTTCGCTTGGGCGCGGCGCTGGTCGCCGGCATGACGATTGGCGCGCTGTACGCGGCGGTCGCCGCTGCCGGCGAAATCTTCGCCGGTGTACCGCTGCTGCTTTCGACCTGGCTGCTGACCTATCCCGCCAAGGGACTGTGCGGCTACCTCGTGCGTACGCCACTGCGCGATCCGACGACGGCGTGGCCCTCGACTGCGCGCATCGCGGTGGGTGCCCGCCTGGGGGCTTTGATCCCGGGCACACCGATCAACCAAGGCTTCTTGATCGTGGTGCTGGTCGCCGTCGCCGTCATCTTCATCGATCGCCGCTCGTCGATCGGGTTTGAACTGCGGCTGCGCGGTCTGAATGAACGCTTCGCACGCTACGGTGGCGTCGCCCTCGATCGGCAGACGCTCGGGGTGATGCTCGCAAGCGGCGCCATCGCCGGCTTGATCGGCGCCATCATGGTATTGGGATCGCAATTCCGCTACACCGATGGCGCGCTGACCGCGCCGCAGTACTCCTGGTCGGGGACGCTGGCCGCGCTGCTCGCGGGTGGCGAACCTTTGGGCTCGGTCATCGCCGCCCTGCTGTTCGCCGCCTTGCAGACCGGTGGTTTCGCCATGGAGCGCTCCGTGGAAATCCCGCGGGTACTCACCATGGTGCTGCAGTCGGTCATCATCCTGTTCCTGGCGATGCGCGGCGCGATTTGGCGGCGCTCATGACTTTCGCTTTTTTCAATGCGACCTTCTTCGACCAGGCCGTGCTCGGCATCACCCCGATTCTGCTCGCGGCCATGGCGGGGACCTTGTCAGAGCGGGTCGGTCTGTTCAACATCGCACTCGAGGGGGAGATGCTGGTCGGTGCATTCGCGGCCATCGCCGGCAGCCACTTCGGCGGCACACTGCAGGCGGGCATCCTCGCCGCCATCGCCGCCGGCGCGCTGTTCTCCGGTCTCCTCGCGGTGGGCAGCGCGTTACTGCGCGGCAACGACATCGTCATCGGCATCAGTTTGAATTTGCTGGCCGCCGGCTTGACCTCGTTCCTGCTGCGCGCGTTGTTCGGCGTCAGCGGCACGTTCAGCGATTCGGCAATGCAAGGCCTGCCGCGTCTGACCCTCCCCGGTATCGCCTCGCTGCCGCTGCTCGGACCTGCGCTCGGTCATCAAAATGCCCTGGTCTACCTGTCCTGGATGCTGGTGGTCGTGATTGCCGTGTTCCTGAACCGCACGCCCTGGGGTCTGCGCCTGCGCGGCATTGGCGAACAGCCCGGCGCCGCCGTCGCCCTGGGCGCCGACGCCACCCGCTATCGATTCATCGTGACGCTCATCGGCGGCGCGCTGTGCGGCCTCGCCGGACTGCAATTATCCCTCGGCAGTCTCACGCTGTTCAGCGAGAACATGACCGCGGGTCGCGGCTGGATCGCGGTGGCAGCCGTCATGTTGGGCCGGGCACGACCGCTGTATGTGACGGGGGCCTGCGTCCTGTTCGGCCTGTCCGACGCTCTCGGGCTGCGCCTGCAGGGCGAGGGGCTGCCGAATCAAATCACCGACTCCGCACCGTATGTGGTCACGCTCGCCGCGCTGGTGATCGTCGGGCTGCGCCGACGCCGGCTCAACGCCGCGACGGCGTAAAACTCTCGTTGCTATTGTTTACAATCTATATAAGTATTGTTCACAATTTTTCGATGCAGGTCGATGCGAAAAAGGGACCGAAGATGCACCTGAATGAACCACTCACAGGCGGCGTGGCATCGCCGATCGACACCGTCGATGCGGCGAGACGCGATTTCGATGCGGTGCCGATGATCGACTTCTCAGCCATGCTGAACGGCACAGCGGAGGCGAAGGCGCGCGTGGCGGCGGAGCTGCGCGACGCCTGCATCAACGTGGGTTTCTTCTATATCCGCAATCACGGCGTCCCTCAGGATCTGATCGACGCGATGTTCGACCTGCAACCACGCCTCTTCGGCCTTCCGTTGGGCGAGAAGATGCGCTGGCACGCCAAGGGCTCGTCGCATCTGCTCGGCTACATCGGCATGCAGGAGGAAAACGCCGATCCCGCGGCCGGCAAGGGCGACATGCACGAGGCCTACGATTTCGTGCCGGAAGACGTCGCCCTCGAGGATGATTTCCTCGCCGGCGATTTTCGCCGGGCGGGCAACCTCTGGCCCGATCTGCCCGGGTTTCATGAACTCGCAACCCGCTATGGCATCGCGATGCGGCTGCTGGCGCGGCGACTGTTCGGCGCGTTCGCGCTCGCGTTGAGTCTGCCCGAGGACTATTTCTCCGGCCTTGCGAATGCGCCCATGGCGTTGATTCGACTGTTGCATTACCCGACCCAACCCGGTCCCTTCAGCGAAGCGACCATCGGCACCGGTGCGCACACCGATCATGAGTGTTTCACCATCCTGTGCCAGGACCAGATTCAGGCCTTGCAGGTGCGTAACCGCCGCGGCGAGTGGATCGACGCGCCGCCGATCCGGGGCACATTCGTCATTAACGTGGGCGATCTCATGGCGCGCTGGACCAACGGTATTTTCGCCTCGACCTTGCATCGCGTCGCCAATCTGTCGGGACGCGCGCGCTACTCCCTGCCCTGCTTCATCGGCGCGAATGCCGACGCGATCATCGAGGCGCTGCCGAGTTGCGTGAGCGCGCTGCGGCCCGCAAGGTACCCGCCGGTCCGCGCCGGCGACTACGTCTCTAGCGCCATTTATCATTCACTCAACGACAAGACCGCCATCAATCCCGTCAAGGAACAGATGCGGGAGCCGCCGGTCACGCCATGAACGACGTCCCGGTCGCCCCCCTGTCCCGTCCCCTGCCGCTGGCGTCGATCGTCGAGCAGGGGCTGTGCATGGGCTGTGGGCTGTGCCAGAGCATGGCCGGGGCCGACCGCGTGCGGCTCACTATGCGGGGCGAAGGCGGTGAAAGACCGGTGGTTCTGGCGCCCCTGGATGACGCGACCCTGGCGGCGATCAACGTCGCCTGCCCCGGCATCCACTGCCAGGGGATCCCCACCGGTTCCCTCGACCCTGCAGTCATCATCGATCCACTGTGGGGTCCGACCGTATCGATGGCCACCGGCCACGCCGCCGACCCGGACGTTCGCTTTCACGCCTCCTCCGGCGGGGCCTTGAGCGCGCTCGGCAGGTTCCTGCTCGACAGCGGTGAAGTGGCGTTCATCCTGCATGTGGCGGCGTCACCCGACGCGCCGCTGCGCAGCGGCGCCACGTTGAGCTTTACCACGACCGAGGTCATGCAGGCCTCCGGTTCCCGCTACGGACCGGCGGCACCCTTGACCGATTTCAAGGCGGTGCTGGATCGCGGCCAACCCTTTGCCTTCATTGGCAAGCCCTGCGACATCTCGGCAATCCGTAACTACGCGACACTCGACCCCCGGGTCGACAAACTCCTGCGCTACACGCTCAACTTCTTCTGCGGCGGGGTCTCGGAATTCGCCAAGACCATGGACTACGTGCGCAAAGTGGGTTTGACCGAAGCCGAGGTAGTCCACCTCCGTTACCGCGGCGACGGTTGCCCCGGACCGATGGTCATGAAGGCGCGCGACGGCCGCGAATTTAAATTCGACTACAACGAGATGTGGGAGGATGAGAACCGCTGGCAGCTGCAGTTTCGCTGCAAGATCTGTCCGGACTCGGTAGGCGAGTGTGCCGACCTCACGGTCGCGGACGTGTGGCCCGGCGGCAGACCCGACACCGAAGGCTTGGGGTTCAACGGCTTCATCGCGCGTACACCGCGGGGCGCGCGACTCCTCGAAGCGGCGGTGCGGGCGAGCGCCATCACCCTGACCGAGGCTCTCGATTTTGACGGCTTGGAACTCGCGCAGGGCTCGCATTCGCGCCGCAAACGCGGGATCAAGTCGCGGCTTCGCGCGCTGCACGACGCTGGCATGATCGTGCCGGTGTTCGATGGTCTACGCGTCGATGAGGCCGACGCGCTGCTCGACGAGCCGCAGCGACATCAGGACTACACCGGTATGCGCGCCCGCCTCGCGCGTGGCGACCATCGCGACACCCAGCATTCGGACGAATCGACCTGACAACAGCCAAGGATATCCAGCATGCCACGTAATCGCTTGAAGCCACTCGCCGCGGCCACCGTTCTTTTCGTTGTTTCCAGTCTGCCCGCAGGCCGTCACGGCGCCGCCCGGGCGGCCGAATCCGACGATGCGCAGCTCGATGAAGTCGTCGTCACCGCGCGCAAGCGTGAGGAAAATCTGCGCGATGTTCCCGTGAGTATCGGCGTCCTCGACGGCGCGGCGATCGATACACTGCGCGTGCAAGACATGGAAGACATCACGCGCATACTGCCGGGTATCTCCTTCACGTCCCACCAGAACGGCCCCGCCGGTCAGGGCCAGGACAACATCACCATCCGTGGCATCAGCTCCACCGTCGGCAATCCAACCGTCGGCATCTACATCGACGAAGTGCCGCTCGTGGCGTTGACCGGCTATGAGGGTCAGGCCGAGCCGCGGCTCGTCGACATCGAGCGGGTCGAGGTGCTGCGCGGTCCGCAGGGCACGTTGTACGGCGCGAGTTCCGAGGGTGGTACGGTCCGTTTCGTTACCCCCGATCCCGACACTCAGGATTTCAGCGCCCGCTACAAACAGGATGTGTCCCATACCAAGCACGGCAGCGTCAACTATGACAGCCAGGGCGTCGTCAACCTGCCGGTGATCGATGGGGTCTTCGGCCTGCGAATCTCCGCGGAGTACGGCCGCGACAGCGGCTACATCGATAATTACGCGCTCGACGGATCGCTGTCGCTCGGCAACGATTCCGCCGGCGCGCTGGTGCGCAAGGGGACCAATTCGGACACCAACACCGCGGTTCGCATCAAGGGCTTGTGGAACGTCGCCGATAACGTGACGATCATTCCCGCCATGCTCTATCAACGCTATGCGGCGGGCGATAACGGCACGTTCATTCCGGCGCTGGGCATGTACCAGCAATTCAATCAGGTGACCGACAGCGATCGCGATACGTTGATCGAGCCCAGCCTCACGGTCAAGGCCGGATTAGGGTTCGCCGACCTCACCAGCGTCACGAGCTACGTCGGGCGCAACGTGAACCGGTTCACCGACGGCACCTATTTCAACAGTTCGGCCATCGCCGAGTTCTACCTTGATACGCAAGGCGTGCCGCCGTACAGCACGCACGAATTCGGCAACGACTACGTCCTCGGCAACCTACCTTCGCCGGTAGATTTCACGGATCACTTCAATACCTGGACCCAGGAACTGCGCCTGTCCTCGCCCGCCGATCAAACCATGATCCACTGGGTCGGCGGGGTGTTCTTGTCCGACCAGGAAGTCCGCCATCTCGACTCCGAGCCGATCAACGGCGTCAGCTCCGCGTTCCAGAGCATCTACGGCTATCCGATCAACAGCGACCCGGTGCTGAATCCCTCGCTGCTGACTGCGACACCCAATCCTAATTTCTGGAGCAATGACGTGGTGTGGCAGGTGCGGGATCACAACGATACGCAGCAAACCGCCATCTTCGGCCAGGTCGACATCGACATCCTGCCCACCCTGCACCTCGGTGTGGGCGACCGCTACGTCAGGGCCACGGATACCTTCGCCGAGACCGGCTTCGGCTTCTTCGAGTTCGGTAATGCCGGCACCAACGGCTCGATCTATGCACAGAAAGCAAGCTTCTCCACCCAGACTCCGAAATTTACGCTGACCTACGATGTTGCCTCGCAGTCCACGGTGTACTTGTCGGCGGGCAAGGGCTTCCGCCTGGGGGGCGCCACGACGCCGAACGACAACGCCCCATGCCTCCTCGGGTTCGCGCAATTGGGCGACAAGAGCGCGCCGGAGACGTACGGTCCGGATCATCTCTGGGCCTATGAATTCGGCACGAAGTCGCTGCTGTTTCAGAAAACTCTGTCGGTGAATGCGGATATCTACTACATCAACTGGAACGCCATTCAGCAAAGCGTGGTCATTCCGATCTGCGGCGGCCAGTTCAACACCAACGTCGGCGATGCCAAGGCCATTGGCGCGGAACTCGAGGTCCGCTACAAGCCGCCGGTGATTCAAGGCTTGACCGTCAGCGCCAACCTGGGCGGCGAACACGCTTACATCACCAGCACGCTCAATGCGGCGACCGCCGCGGTGGGCGATGACGTGCTGTACACACCGAAGTTCACGGCCGCCGTGTTGGCGGACTATGCCTGGGGGATCACCTCGCAGGTGAACGGCTTCGTCCGCGGGGACTATGAATATACCGGCAAGTCCTTCGGTTCCTTCCAATCGAATTCGTCCCAGTTCATCGATCCTGCCTATGACGTCGTCAACCTCAATGCCGGCGTGGCGTTCGGCAAGTACGAGATCTCGGCATACGCGAAAAATCTTTTCGACGATCGAACGGTGCTGCAATCACCGCAGATCAACTCGGTCATCCAGGGCTACGCCCTGCGACCGCAGACCATCGGTCTTTCGTTCCAGGCGAAGTTTTGAGGACGATCATCCGCAATGCCCGGGTTCTGACCATGGATGCGGTCGGAACCGAATTGCCAATGGCCACCGTGACGATCAAGGACGATGTCATCGTCGCGGTCGAAGCGGTCGACACGCCGGGAGGGGTCACGGCGCGCGGCGGAGCGAGCCCACCCGACCGCGACGCGACATTGGACGGCCGCGACGCGACCCGGCCCGAGCTTGGCGCGACCGTGCGCGAGATCGACGCGACTGGACATCTGCTGATGCCCGGGCTCGTCAACGGCCATTTCCATTCCTCCGCGAATCACCTCAAAGGCTCGCTCGACAGCCTGCCGCTCGAGATCTTCATGTTGTTCGAGACGCCCGCGGACGGCGTGCGTGATGATCCGCGGGCGGCCTATGTGTCGACCCTGTTGGGCGCCGTCGAGATGCTGAAATCCGGCGTGACGAGCGTGCTCGACGACGCATTCTTCGTGCCGGCGCCGACACCGTCTGCCATCGACGCCATCATGCAGGCTTATGCCGACAGCGGCATGCGCGCGACTGTCGCGCTCGATCAGCCTAACGTGCCGGAAATCGCCAAGCTGCCGTTCCTCGAGCAGTCCTTGCCGCCCGACCTGCTCGAGCGGGCCCGTGCACCGGCGGCGATGGATGCTGCGGGATTGCTCGAGTGCTATCGTCACCTCATCGAGCGCTGGCATGGCGCCGCCGACGGTCGGTTGCGGGCCGCAGTCTCCTGTTCCGCACCGCAACGCGTCACCGTGGATTATTTCCACGCGCTCGACGCGCTCAGCCGGAGCGACAACCTACCGTTCTTCGTGCACATCCTGGAAACCAAACTGCAGCGGGTGCTCGGCGAGGAGAAATTCGCCGGCTCGCTGGTGCGTTACGTCGACGGTCTCGGACTCTTGAGCGAGCGCATGAATGTGATTCACGCGGTCTGGGTGGATGAACACGACATGGATCTGCTCGCCGCCTCGGGTGCCGTGGTTGCCCACAACCCGATCAGCAACCTGCGCCTCGGCAGCGGCGTCATGCCGTTCCGCGCGCTCAAAGACCGCGGTATCCCGATCTGTCTCGGATCGGATGAGGCGATCACCGACGACTCGATCAACATGTGGAATGTCGCCAAGCTCGCGGGCCTGGTGCACAACCTCAACGGCGGCGATTACGCGCGCTGGCCGAAGGCCGCCGAGATCCTGCAGTGCCTGATCGAGGGCGGCGCGCGCGCCTTGCGGTTGCCCAAACCCATCGGCCAGGTGGCGGTGGGCCATCAGGCCGATCTCATCTTGCTCGATCTTGATACGCTGCCCTTCACGCCGCTCAACGACCTCAAGCGTCAACTGGTGTATTGCGAGCAAGGCGGGTCGGTGCGCATGACCTTCGTCGCGGGCCGCGTCGTCTATGAAAACGGCACTGTGATCGGAGTTGATGAAAAGGCTTTGCGGGCCGAGGCTCGAGAGGTTGCCGCCCGGCGCGCCGCGGCCGACGCATCTGAAGCGAATGGCGCGGCACGCTGGCTGCCCTACTACCGGGACATGTACATGCAGGCCGCGAACCGGCAGTTCGGCATGCAACGATGGCTGGGAAACTCCTGATGAAAAAGCCGCTGGCGACCCACGGACGCTATGCCCACTCCGCCATCACCGGCCGACCGGGTTATCAATGGCCGAACCAGTCCCGACTCGCCGTGTATTTTGCGTTGGGCGTGGAACATTACGCCTTCGGCGAGGGCATGACCGAGAACCTGGTGTCCGCCATGCCGCACCCGGACGTACTCAACGCCTCGTGGCGCGAGTACGGCAACCGGGTTGGTGCGTGGCGCATCCTCCAATACTTCGGCGAGATCGGCATCCCCGTGAGCATTCTCCTCAACAGCGCCGTGTGTGAGCAAGCTCCGGATCTCGTCAACGCCGCGCGCTCCGCCGGCTGCGAGTTCATTGCGCACGGCTATTCCAATTCGGATACGCTCGCCGGGATGTCCGAGCGGGATGAGGCCGCCTATGTGGCCGCCGTCGCCGCGCAAATTACCGCCTCGATCGGCACCCGCCCGCTCGGCTGGGCGAGCCCTTGGATCGCGGAGACGTTGTCGACACCGGATGTCCTGAGCGAACAGGGGTATGAATATGTGCTCGACTGGTGCATGGACGACCAGCCGGTATGGTTGACCACGCGCGCCAAGCCGCTGCTGTCGGTGCCGTATTCGCAGGAGATCAATGACAGCTCGACCATCATCGGCCGTCAAGCAAGCGCCACGGATTTCGCCCAAATGATCATCGATCAGTTCGATGAGATGCGCGCCACGCCCGGGGACGAGCCGCTGGTCATGAGCGTGATCCTGCACGCCTTCATTTCGGGGCAACCGTTTCGCCTTCGAGCACTCCGTCGGGCGGTGGAACATATCGCCCGGCATGCGGCCAGTCTCTGGATCACCCAGCCGGGGGCTATTGCGCGGCATCACGCCGAGCTCCTCAAGCCTGGGTGACGGCGATCGATGCACTCGTGTGATGTCGTCTCGCCCTGTTTCGTCCGGAGCGATTTACGCCTTCATCGTGAGTCATTCTCTGTGCCAATGGCGCGTCTACGGATACGCCATGATGAAGAAAACGACTCCGCAACCCGCCGCCAGAACCGGTTTCCGAACACCCTGGCACGCCGTGGGCGTGATTTCATGCCCCGGGGCTTGCCCGACGGTTCGCGCGCTCGGCAATAAGCGCTGGCTGTCATCGGAAGCACCGCGATTCCCTCTGCCAGGGTGTGAAAACCGGCATTGTGATTGTCGCTATCGCCATTACGAGGACCGTCGCGCGGACGGACGGCGTGCGATGGATCGTGGCGACTTTCCCCGCCCCTATGCGGGGCCGCAGCGTCGGGAGCTACGAGGGCGGCGGGAAACGGACTGACGAGGCAGCGCGGCCATTCGTCCCAAATCGCCTCAGCGCTGTTCTTCTGTGAGCGCGCTGCTCGCGGTGAGCGCTGTGTCCCGGCGCAACCGCAAGGTTATAGCGAGCATCGTCAGCATGACGATGGCGACGACGACGTACGCCGTGCTGAAACCGCCGCCACCGCCGCCGCTGAAATCGGCGATGGCGCTGATCGCTGCCGCAGAACTGAGCGTACCGACCGAATTGAAGATATTGATGAGCCCCTGAGCCGTCGCGCGCAATGGCCCCGGGGCCTCGTCGATGGCGATGGAGCGCAGCGCGCCGCCCACAACGACGCCCAAGCCGAGTCCGACGGGCACCGAGGCGGCGAGAAAGAATGGCAGCCCGTAGGCAGTGACCCCGGATGCGCCGTAGCCCAGCCCAAGCAGGGCGAAGCCCGCTAGCAAGAGACCGCGCGCGCCGACGCGGTTCAACAATCGCCCGGAACCCGCCGAACCCAGCATGGACGCGATGACCAGCGGGAGCAGCACGAAGCCGGCATGTTGCGCCTTCACGCCGAAGGCAGCCGTCGCGATCGACGTCAGGAAGATGATGCTGCCCATGCCAAAGCCTCCGCCCACCGACAGGACATAGGCGGTGGCGAGCCGCTGATTTGCGAATAGCGACAGCGGGATCATCGGTTGGGCAGCACGCCTCTCGACGGCGATCAGCACGGCAAGCAAGATCATGGTCGCCGCAAGCAGGCCGGGCCAGAGCTCGAACCCCAATAGTACGTCGGCAATACGCGTGATTCCGAGTACAAAGCAGATAAGCAGCAGGAAAGTAACGACGATGCCGCCAAGATCGAACGCGGGCGGCGCAGCATTCGGCCGGAGGGTCGGCAGCAGGCGGTGGCCGAGGATCAGCACGACCGCCGCGATCGGCAGATTCACCAGAAAGATCCAACGCCAGCCCAGAGCAACCATCAGCAGACCTGCGAGCGGCGGCCCCAAAACGAAGGCCATGCCGTAGGTAGCGCCGATCAGTCCGAGCGCCCTGCCCCTTTCGGCCGGCGGGAACGTGTCACCCACGACCGCGCTTGCGGTGGGCGTGATGCCGCCGGCACCCAATCCTTGGATCGCCCGGCTCACGACGATCATCCAGAACCGGGGACTCAGCGCGATCAAGAGCGAGCCCACGGCGAAACACGCAACGCTGAACAGATAGATCGGACGGCGTCCGTAGCGGTCGCTGAGCGACGCCATCAACGCCGTGCTGCACAGCGAGCACAGGATGAAGACACTCATAACGAGGCCGACCTGACGGTTATCGACGGTGAATGCTTCGCGCAGGGCCGGAATGGCGGGACCGATCACCGCGGTGTCGAGAGCAGACATGAACACGCCGATGAACAGCACCGGCATCAACCGCCGCGGCGCCGTCCCGGCCTTCGCATGGGACTCTAAAGGTATGGCACTCACACGCAGAGTATAGCGCGTCGCACCATGCCCGGCACGACGTAACCGTTTTATGACCGGCACTTCGCAACGGCTTTGTTGCACTTGCTTTTCTTCACGACGTGGCTCCAGTTCCACCGGCCGTGGCCGTCACCTCATCACAGCTTACAAATGCTCGATCAGGCCCATGCACACTTCAGGTGTCGTGGACGACTTCATTTTACCAAGGACCGGTAATGCACATCGACAAGCGATCACCATTGGGTGTTTCTGTCTCCGTAATTCTGGCACTCTCTCTTGGCCAGGTTGCCAAGGCGGATGACGGTTTCAACACCAGCATCAGCGGCTACGGCACCATCGGCGGTACGTATACGGGCAATTCTGCCTATACCTACATCCAGAACCCGAGTGAGTTCAAGGCCACGAACAGCCAGTTCGATCTCGGGGTCGACTCGCGAATCGGCGCGCAGGCGATCTTCACGTATGGGGCGGATCTTTCTGTCATCGTTCAGGAGGAGGCGAGGCGACGCGGCAGCGAGAACTTCTCGCTCGGGACCGAATGGGCTTATTTACAGTACAAACCCACCGACGATTTAAAATTGCGTCTCGGGCGCGTGGCGCTGGCGACGTTCCTGATGTCCGATTTCCGCGAAGTCGGCTACGCTCAGACGTGGTTCATTGCGCCGAATGAAGTTTATGGGGCCGAGCCATTCGAAACCCTCGACGGCGGGCAGGCGCTCTGGCACGTGGCTCTGGGGCCGGTGGGACTCGACTTGCAGGGCGCATACGGCTCCACGAGTCAAACCGTACAGGCGGCCGGTGTCTCATATGATGTAAGCGCGAAGAGCGCGTACAACGTATCGGCCGCCGTGTCGTACCAGGACTTTCTGGTGCGGATCGCCGAAACCCTGGTTTCCTACCCTCAGACGCTGCCTCTGGGGCCCACAACAATCGTGAACTACATGAACCACGACAAGTTTTTGTCGGCGGGATTCCAGTACGACAACGGCACCGCCATCGTACTCGCCGAGTGGGCCAAACGCAGCGAGAATGCTGCGCCGCTCGTGAATCTACCGCTGTCGGCCCAGACAGGATGGTACGTGGCCGGCGGCTGGCGCTTCGGCAAATTGACGCCTCTGGTGAGCTACGCGGTGGGCAAGCCGAGTGAGTCTCTGACCCACCCGGAGGTAGCGACCTATCGCACGCCATCCATCAGCCTGCGCTACGACGTCGTGACCAATGTGGCGCTGAAAGCGCAGCTCTCGCGAGCTCAGGCTGCCAACTCTGCATACTGGACCGACGGCAATCTGAACTCGAGCGACCGTGTGACCGTGTTCAGTCTCGGCGCCGACTTCGTATTTTAAGGAGCATCACCATGAATACCATACCTAAGATTACTGTAGTGCTCGCGGCCAACTTGATGCTGATCGCGGTCGCACAGGCGGACGTCGTCGTCATCGGCAACCTGGCCGCCGCCACCATGAGTAAAGACGAAGTCTCGCAGTTCTTCCTCGGCAAGAACCAGACGATGAAGCCGGTCGATCGGGCGAGTTCAGACCCCATCAAGGCGCAGTTCTACCAGAAGCTCTCGGGGCAGGATCTCTCGCAGGTCAAGGCCACGTGGTCGCGTCTGGTATTCACCGGCAAGGCATCGGCGCCCAAAGAACTGCCCGACGCCGCGGCCGTCAAGAAAGCGGTGGCCGCCGATCCCAAAGCGATCGGCTACATCGACAAGTCCGAAGTGGATGCCACGGTCAAGGTTCTTCTGACCCTGAATTGATGAAGTAACGGGGCGGCGCTCCTGCAAAGAGCGCCGCTGACAGCCGTCGGACTCCTCTTCTCGAGAATACTTACTGAAGGCGATCTTACCCATGATTCCCATGACTACTGCCACTGCCGCGGAATTTCAACCGGCACCCGAGGCGAAGGTGCAGACGCGTCAAACGGCGCCCAACGCCAATTCAATGGGCAAGATATTCCTCATCGTCGGTGTCGCCATCGTGGTGTTCATGGCTTTCAGCGCGTACAGCGTCAAGAAGGCCATGCAAGGCAACATGCAACTCGCCGCCATCAAGGACTTGTACTTCCCGGTCCTGCAGCGCCTTGACGCCAACATCGTACGAGTCGATAAACTGGAGGAGACCTACATCGAGGTTGTGATCGCCGGTGATCGCGCCATCCTCGACAAGGCAGCGGCGCTCGGCAAGGACACGGATCTCGCGTTCAAAGAGATCGCCGCGCTCTATCCCGGTCACGAGACCCAAACCAGCATCGCCACGCTGCGCGCCGATCTGAAGCAGTATCAGGACTTGGCCACGAAGGGCTCGATCGCGTTTCTCAACCAGAGCAGCGAGGACGCGACGCCAATGACAGCCCGAATGAATGAGACGCTGGACGAACTCAAGAAGCGCTTGACCGCTTTTCGTGAATCAAGCTATCAGGCCTTCGTGCAGACGCTGAATCAATCACAGCGTGATGCCCAGATGCGGCTGTACATGGGATTGGCTCTCGGTGTGATGAACTTAGGATTCATGGCGGTGCTGGTGTTCTTCATCCGCAACAACATGAAAATGATGACGATCATCGCCGTGCAGAACGCCACTCTCGAAGAGCGGGTCGCCGAACGCACCGCACAATTGAGCCAAAAGACCAACGATATCAACGCGATGCTGCAGAACATGAAGCTCGGCGTGTCCACCGTGGTCCCCGGCAACCGCATCCATCCCGAGTACTCCAGTTATCTTACGACGATCTTCGGCACGGAGGATCTCGCCGGCAAAGACCTGATGCAAAGCCTGTTCGCCAAATCGTCGCTCGGCGTGGACGCAAAGGATCAGATCACGGTCGCCTTGGGCGCCATCCTTGGCGAAGATGCGATGATGTTCGACTTCAACAGTCATCTGCTGGCGCCGGAGATGCTCATTGCGGCGGCCGGCGACACCCGCAAAGTCGTGCAAATGGACTGGAGTCCGATCGTCGGCGAGCACGGCACCGTCGACAAGATCCTGCTCATCAGCCAGGACGTCACCCATCTGCGCGCGCTGGAGGCAAGTTCCGCGAATCAGAAAGATGAGCTGGATATCATTGCCAGGATCATCCGGATCCCCGCCGGCAAGTTCAATGAGTTCGTGCAATCGGCCGAAACATACATTGCGGACAACCGCCGGATGCTCGAGGCGAACGCGGGTAGGGATACGGAGATTATTGCCGGGCTGTTTCGCAACATGCACACCATCAAGGGTAACGCCCGGATGTTCGAATTTACGCACATCACCAATACCGCCCATCAGGCCGAACAAACCTACGACGGTCTGCGCAAGGACGAGACCGCAGCTTGGCCGGCGGACATACTGCGCGCCGAACTCGAGTCCGTCGAGGCCGCCATCGCGCGATACGTCAGGGTCAATGAGGAAAAGCTCGGCCGCAAGGGTCGCGCCGCCGATCTGCTCACGGTCCGCGGCGCCTTTGTCGGCGACGAGCAACTCGCGGAAATCCGTTCCATGGCAGCCGCGCTCACGGGATCTCATCCGGGCTCGGACACCGTGTTGCTGCGGCAAAAGATCGACCAACTGGGACTCGTGGCCCTCTCGCGCATCGTCTCGGGCACGGCCGATTCGCTGTCCTCGTTGGCGAACGAGATCAACAAGTCGGCACCGACTGTCGAGGTCGTCAACGGCGATATAGCGTTCACCCGGGAATTCGCCGAGACGCTCAAGGGTTGCTGCATGCATATCATGCGAAACTCCCTGGATCACGGCATTGAAACACCGGCTGAGCGGGTTGCGGCCAAGAAGCCCGCGCGGGGAACGATTCGCTTTGCAGGCGAGCGCCACTCAGATCACGTGGAATTACGGATCGGCGATGACGGCCAGGGGCTCGCCCTGCACAAGTTATACGACAAGGGCCTCGCGGCCGGCTTTTTCACAGTCGATGCATGCCCGTCCCGCGAAGCGGTCGCCGACATCATCTTTCACTCAGGATTATCCACCGCAACCCAGGTTACGCAAGTATCCGGCCGCGGTGTCGGCATGGACGCCGTGCGCAGCTTCCTCAAGGAACAGAACGCCACCATCCGCATCGCCATGACCGCACCGACCGGCACGGCGTTGGGATTCACTCCCTTCGAATTCGTGATCCACGTGCCCGCCACGGCATACCGTCACTAGGCGCCATGGCGCCTGAACCGGAGCAGTCCATGAACCCAGATTCCGACGTGGTCGAAGTCAGCGGCGCCGACAAGCGAGGCGACCTGTTGCGCAGAACGGAGAGCGTGACTCAGGGGGTCGCCGACATCAAGACCTTGGCCGTCGCATTTGAACGCTGGCACGAAGATCTGAGCTTGATGACGGCGCAGTCTCGCGGGTTGAACACGGTGGGTGAGGATCTGGCGCGCATCGCCCGGCAGATGATCATGGTGTCGATCAACGCCGCGATCGAGGCGGCGCGCGCAGGGGATATCGCGCGCGGTTTCGTCGTCGTCGCAGCGGAGGTCAAGACCCAGGCGGAGCACGTGCAGGAATTGTCCGGCGATATGCGTAAGATCCTCCACAAAGGCGAATTGCTGACCGCCGCGACGTTTCAAGATATTCAAGCAGGCGGCAAGATGATGATGGCGGCAATCAGCGGCTTGGAATTGATGGTCAAGCAGCTGCGCTCGGAATTAGACCCGTGATCAGCACACACAGCTTGCACAACGTTGAACTGGCGTTTCACAAGGCGATCAAGGCGAATCTTGTCCGCGAGACCGGTGACGGCTGCGAGATCGCGGCTGTTGAAGGCGCACCGGTCGGCAAGGATTCCGCGCACAAGGTGTTGCTCATCACGATTTCCTCCTTCGTCTTCCGTTTGATCGTCATCTTTCGCATCATCGACAATCCGGCCACTCGCGCCTATTACCTGCGCGCCGATCGGACCCAGACATTGGATGAAGTGTTCGCCGAAGTCGCCAATCTGTGCAGCGGGGCGTTGAACCGGGAGTTGTCGGTCAATTTTCCCCATCTCGCCATGTCGACGCCCAATACCTTGAGCGACGAGTGCCTTGCATTCTTGGGCGAGTTGCGACCGCAGCACATCGCCCGCTTCGGCATCACGATCAACGACTCGGTGCAACTGCAAGCGACGCTTTGCATGTGCTGCTCGCGGCCGGTAGAAGTCGCTGAAGCCACGGCGGCGACCGACGAAGCCGTTTGTGGCAACGGCGAGCTTGAACTCTTCTAGCTGCCCACGAACACCAACGGAACCCACCGCCATGAATGATACTCCCGTCAGCAAGATACTCGTGCTCGACCACAATCCCGTGCATGCTTCGCGGATCAAGCAGTTTTGCGACGATCATAACCTGGTTGCACACAAGGTGCGGCGGGGGTCCGAGATCGCCGTACTGCGCACCAATATCGATCTCGGCGGGATATTGTTTGCCGAGGACTACAGTGATACGCCTGCGGACACGGTTCGTCTTGCACTGCAAATCCACGCCGCGCGCCCGGAGCTACCCATCATCATCCGGCGCGAAAAACAGGCGACCTTGGATGACCTTCCGGACAACGTCCGGCACGTCTTCTGCGGGGCGTATCAGGCCAACGACATGGCTGCGCTGGTCAAGCTGATCGGTGAATACATTTTCTGCCTCGTGTACCCGAATGCGTTGGTGCGCGGCATCTCCGACATCGCACAAGCGGTACTGAGCGACGAGTTCGATACACTGAAAGTTTCGATGAGCACCCCTTATATCGTTCAGGATCGCGTGATCTTCGGCGAACTGTTCAGCCTCATTCAACTGGAGGGTTCGTGGTGTCGCGGCTACATGATGCTGCAAAGCGAGGAGGATCCTCTGCTGGATCTGAGCGGTTCGGCGGGCATATTCGAAAGTGCTGAGACGATCCGAGCGGTGAATGCCCGACTGAGTGACATCACCAATCGAATCTGGGGAGCTTTCAAGAGCCGCTATATCGGTGACCAGCAAACCTCGGCTGCCGCGTTCATACAGATTCCCCTGATTGTCAACCACAAGCACAGGTACATCTCGTTCGGTTCTGAGAACCCGCAGCTGTGCTTCCGGTTCGAATTGACCGACGCAATCGCCGGCCGCTCATGGGAGTTCTTCGCTCGCTTCATATTCAGTCTGAATTGGTCCCCGGAAGACTTCAAAGAGATCGATAGCGAAGTCGCAGATCTCGTCAACTCGGGCGAGCTTGAATTGTTCTAACACTCACCAAAGGATGCATGACATGGCACAAATTCTAATCGTCGATGACTCGAGCACGGTACGGGACGAGGTGTCGACTTGTCTCAAGAACGGTGGTTTGACCGTGGTAACGGCCGTTGATGGGAAGGACGGATTGATGAAATTGAAAGCCGACCCCGGCATCAAGCTCGTCGTCTGCGACGTCAACATGCCGAACATGGACGGGCTGACCATGGTCGAGAAGATC
>Ga0116230_10000918_pt1 | contig 26873 bp, 24 predicted proteins | sample S1TSphfallax_3_FD_88678 | JGI IMG/M metagenome (GOLD analysis project Ga0116230, IMG submission 88678) | Host-associated microbial communities from peat moss isolated from Minnesota, USA - S1T2_Fd - Sphagnum fallax MG | ecosystem: Host-associated > Plants > Peat moss > Unclassified | place... | reverse complement strand
TTATACTTGGCTTTCAGTGTGTAGCTAAATATAAAAAGATGATTAAAGATTTGTACTTCATATTTGGTTAATAGCCAGATTTGGCTAAATGCTCTAAGTGATGATCAGCAGTTTTTCTACATCTTCCTATAGATGATAAGCAACCACTAAGGATGCAAAAAAAAATTCTCACAAAAAACTAATTTTTGTCATTTTTTGGATAAAACAATTTGGGAACTTTTCTTTCTTTTTTTCTAGTGTAAAGTCAATTAATTTTGTGGGAAAATATGTCAAAATTTCAATATCACAACTCTGGTAATGAATCCTAGCATTTTCTTTTGGGCAAATTTTTGCCGCCTAGTGAATTTTTTTGGGATAAATTCACCAAATTTTTGAATGCACAAAATTGAAAAGAAGAAAACACTAGTTACAAATTCAACTATATATGTATTATATAGATAGATGTTTGTTTTGTTTTTATAACTTTTCAAACTTTGGGGTCCTCTTGCACTTTGGGTATTTGTTAGAAAGCCCTTGGTGTGGCAATATGCACATTTTTCATTTCTCAAATTTTAGACCAATGAAACCAAAATCATTGAATTTAGAGTAATTTTGGTCTTTGGAAATTAATTAATCAATTTTATTTAAAATAATTTTCTCAGCCAAAAGTTTTGAAATTAAACAAACTTTGATAAAAATAATATTGGGATGAACCTTGGGTCAATAGCACAAGGGCCCACTAATAATATTGCATGCTAAAGGTGTACCTAATCACACTAACATAAGTGAAAGCAATTATAACGTGTACTTAATTTTTCATGGTTTAACGTCAACAAGGGTCCAACAAGAAAGGTCCAATGAAATAAAGTATTTTCTATTGGTCAAGAGCTTTAAATTAGTCCCAAGGCAAAACCAAAAAAACCAAGAGAAAAACCACAAAAAAAAAAAAAACTACTTGTCTCATGTGTCAATCACACATTTTTATATTGAACCCTTGAATTGGACCCCAAGCTTTTAAACACACTCATTGTACCTTAGGAAAGTGTTTTTTTTTTAAAATGTGAAGAAGGGTCCAATTCAAGGTTCCTGAGTTTCAGTCCTTGGACCCTTGTCTAAAATTGACCTTTAGTATCAAAAATTGTATTAATGTTGTAAGTTACCCAAAAATATTCATGACAAATGTTTTTAATATATTCTGAGAACATGCAATATGATTTGGAATGAATATAATGAAAACATTCAAAAACATTCATTAAACATTATAACTCTTATTTTTTTGAAATAAATTTTTTAATTTGACAAATTTTGAAAGAGGTTTTTAATCATACATTTATATAATAATATATTACAACATTTTTATTAAAAAAATCAACTTTCAAATGAAATATTTGTAAAATATTATGGGAATAGTGTAGAATAAGCAATCAACCAAGTACTTGGGTTTGGTTTCTTTTACACTCAATATAGCAATTTTTTGGCTAGAAAAACACAATGTACATTGACAAACTCATGCTTTTTCAATCTTTTGTCATCAAGAATTCGACAAATTAGTTTGAGTTTGATTGGCCAAAAAACCAATCTCCAAACTTATTGAACTTGAAAATAATCCATTATTTTCATTTGGCAGTATTCTTTGGAAACCATATAAAAGCAATAATTAGATATCCAACATCAGTTTCACCATACCCATTATGTTGGGTGTGTTGCCTAGCTCACCCTAGTGAGCCTCACTGGCACATTACCCAATGTAATGGGCAGGGCTTGAACATTCCATATTCCACTTGGGGAGGTCCCCCAATTAACAAAGCAAAACAGATTACAGCCACACAACCCGTATGGTAGAAATCCCTTCAAATGTCCCTGATTGCTCTGACGTGCAACCTTAGCCCATTTGGTGGTGTGTAAACTTGTCATGTCCACCTCTTCTGCTAGACCATGAGCATAGTTTTGACCAAGAACAAGAAAGGCTCATGTTGGACATGCTCCATTCAAGGAAACTTCTTTAAAACCTGAGGAGGCGGTGTAGTGATATGATACATACAAGACTTGCAATTTTCCAATGTGGATGTGAAATTACATGCAAAAGGCCTCTAAAATTGCCAGAAAGTAGCTTCAATTGTTTGCCCCAATATGGTGCAGCAGCCTTTGCATGATGAAGAATAACAACATGGGAGACAATCATGGGCTCAAACAACACCATGTGAATCTAATTTACATGCCTTGCAGTGGAGGCCGGTCAATGTCATCCCCATCTGATGTCAGCTTCACTGTTTGGATCAACCGCTCTCGCAACAACTCCAAATTTTGGTCCGAGATTGCCTTATGCATTTGAGCATGGTTATATTTCTGAAACACAGACAATAGTCATAATAACCTCATGAGTGTCAGTGACTAGCTGCTGTGCAGGTACTCCCTACTGATTTCCATCAGCTCCTTATGGTGGATGATATAGATTATGCACTTAAAAATCTGCCCCAAAGTTTCTGCTAAACACAATTATACAAAAGTCTGCATCATGAGTCTTTTGCTGCATATCCAGACTCAATGGGAAGAAGGCTCAGTCATGAGAGTCTCCACTTCTGTGCTTTCAAATCTTTGTTCTATAATTGTCAAATGCCCATTGGGTTACAATGTAGATCAGCACACCAACTTACCTTAACCCACTTATTAAACAAGTGTAATCGGGTAACCATCACCCTCTCACCAAGCTCCTGCTTCTCCTGATGGAAAAGACAAACCAAGAAAACAATTTAGAAGAAGCCAGCTCAGACATCCTATCAATTTATGACCAATATGAAACTGCTTTCAAGGATTCTAGATTCTTCCATTCATTGTGCCTCAATGCCTCCAATCACATCATGAGCCCATCTAATGGAAGGAAAGAAACACAAAAATTCATTATTCTATCTGTAGAAGACAAGTGGTTTTTGTTCAGGGTTTTCAGAAGTAGAATTTGGGGTTTTGGGGTTTTGGAGACATTACCTTCACTAGGACTCGTAAGAAGAGTTTACTGTCTTGTGGTTTGTTGTTCACCACAAAGCTGCAAACACAGCACACATGCAACAAGGTGCATACCAAAAGCAATTCAATTTCACTTTTGAAGGGATTAGAGCTGCTGCCAATTCTTCAAAGCCACAAGTGCACAAACAATGTAGGTATTCAGGTTCAACAAAAAATCACCCTGTAAATCAAATCATCCTGATGCCAATATGATTTAACTCAGAAGTATTTGAACAAAGGAGACTAATTTTGCACAAGAAAGATGGCATTTTATTTATGAAAAGAAGAAGGCCTCACTTGTAAAACCAAGCATACTGTAGGGGATTCATCTCAGATAGTTGTGCCAGCACAGTCTTTACTGCTTTGTATGTGAAGTAGTCAACTAAATGCTGCACAAAGAACCCTATGCCACTTTTTCAATCATGCATGTACATGGAGCTAATGTCTAAATGGAGTGTGGCATTTCCACATGCTCCACTTGCAGGAAATTTCTGGAGCAAGCAAAGAAAGTCAAGGATGCCATTACTTTGCTGCACAGCTTACTCTACATAATCAATTGCATCAATTCCCTGTGTGTAAACATCTTACATTCATTCATAAATGCAAATTCCAAACTACTAAAACACACAGAGAAGTTACAAATCCTCAAACCTAAACATCCATACAAGCAGAAAGTTTGTTTAATACCACAAGAAGAAAATTGTTTCTATTGCAGTAGCATGGTGAAACCCTAACACATCAACCCATAAAATAGTAGTCAGTCAGTCAGTTTCTCCTATTCACATCAGAAAAGTGCAGAGAAAACACAAAGAAGTGCAAGAATGTGGCACACACCTTATGTACATCATCAAAAGTTTCCTCATATTGTCCTCCGAGATCATCCACAACCATAGGCCCATGATGGCCACTGGTGGAGTAAGTGGGGATCATGCTCGACAAAGCCTGTGCAGTGGACCGCCAGTCTTGCCATGCCTGTGTCATCGAACAGTGAAGCTGAAGCATCTGTGATTGGGTTTTCAATGAACCTGCAACAGCTGCACAGCTGCTCTGATAATGCCCCTGCCGCCGTGGTGCCATCATCATGAAGGCCCCACATGAACTTTCAGGGCTTTCTCCTACAACCACACACCTGCAAAGTGGCCCAGTAATATTCACTACCGTGATTGCCCCTGACATAGGAGCCATGTGAAACCTGCATGAACAAACCCCCCATATTGGTCTGCATTTTCAGGAATCATGCATGCACATGTGCAAGTACTTCAAACTGGGACTCCACAGAAGAATCTATTATGACCCACCAAAGAATACTTAATCCTAAAAACATATATGATCTGCAACACTTAGAATTCACTTAGATAATAATCTCCAGCAAGAATTATACCCACCCAACATTTTTCTCCAGAAGTGAGACTTTCTAAACACAATCCCCAAAACTTAAAAAATGAAGAAAGTGCACATAGGTACCTGGATTAGAATTGAAGAATCAGGAGAAAGCACAAAGCTTTGTACAAGCAAAGGTGGGATTGCACTGAGCCTTCAACTCCTTCCCCCGACCGCTGTACACTCGTCCTTGTGCTGGCGCTCTCTCTGTCTGACTCTCTTCTCTCTGTCTCTCTTCCTCTCCTCTGTTTTCCTTCACGGAAACAGACCGTGTCTTCGAGAACACGCAGTTCTCTGAAGGTCGCGGAGAAGCCCGCATAGCCCTGTCTCTGCCCACGACTGGTGATTGCCAGTTGCCCCGAGCAGGAGGAACATTAGGAGACTGGTGGTAGCCCGTCTACGACACCAATGAGGACCGCTTCCATCCAGTCACCGGCGATTTGGCGTCTTGTAACGTACGCCACCCCTTTCTGTTTTGGGGGTATGCATGCGCGACCTTTGAACCTTTCTGGCCGTCGGATTGAGATCATCTGTGACGGCCAAGATGATGACACCTACTGCACCACCACCCCGCTGCCCCCAAAACCCAACAACTGTAAAACTTGCCGTATTTCTTGTATTTTGTATTAAGTAAATAAAAGAAGGAAAACAAAAAAGGAGAAACCTTTCATTTCTTTCACAATTTTTTGGCCAAAAAAAACTCACAGTTCTTTTTAAATAAAAAAAATTAGAATTTCCATTAACTTGAATTATTGAATAAATTGGGACTAAATTATATTATTCTTTAGATTTTATTTTTCTGGTGAAGTATTTGAAATCATCCTTTTATTTATATTTTCTGAAACAATTGTTGAAAATAACTATATATTTCTTTTGAAAAAAAAGAAACCATGCAATGTTTCTCACATGCAATGAATCTGGTTTGTATTCATGGAAACCAAATTGAACGTGTTCCAAGTTCATATCAGCATTTTAATTTTTTTTCTTTTTTTTGGTTCCAATTTTCTAAAGGGGATTCTAAAGGGCGAATAGCAAATGAGCATTCAAAGGTAGATTGAGCATTTATTGACAATTGTTCAAGAACTGTCCAAAGCAGTTTTTTTTTTTCGGAGAGAGAATTTTTGCTTTTTTTAACAAGAAAATCTGGGAAATTTTGGAAAAAAATGTTTTTCTAGTGTAATTTCGAGCAATTTTGCAATTTTGTAATTTCTGAGGCAAAAATTCGCTAAAATTTCAACATCACAAATATGAAAAAAAAAAAAAAAAAACACTGGTCCAAAGTTTAGCAAATTTTATGCGGAGTTTGACATCTCATTTTGAATGACATTTATTTAATGGGCTTGAAGTCATGATACATGGCTCTTTTGAAAACATGCTTGTAGAAAGTTGATTTTTTTATTTTAAAAAGGCTCAATATGTCTTTTTGTATTATATTGGGCCCCATTCCACCTAGGTCAAGCCAGCAAGGATGTTAAAAAGCTTTACACAATGACCTATCTATGATGGAAGGTAGTTTCTTTTGTTTTGATTTGCTTTGTAGTTATGAGATCCCACCGAACTGGGATGCTTCGGATCGTGTTCTTGGTGTCTTTGGAAAGCTCTGGATGAGGAGGGGTGCATGGGCTTTTGGTTCCATGATGTTTGGACTTGTGGTGCAAAAGTTCTTGAATATTGAATGATTTCTTCAGTGCAAAATTAAATTAAATCGTAGCTGAAAACTTTGGAGGAATTGGAATGTGCTGTAGTTTGTTATTGGAAAGATCTTGATGAACAGGATTTAATGGAATTTATTTGGTAAGATTTGGACTCAGAATGTGAGAGAGATATTGATTTTAAAGTGATTTTTGTCACTGAAAATTCAAATAAATTCCCAAAAAAGAAAACCCAGGTTTTGGAAGTAAAAATCAGGTGAGGACGTGGTAACACTTGGGCCAAAGGCACCGGCCACACAAGTGTATAGCATATTTTTAGGGTTCTTTTTTATAAGGTGCAATTCTTTCATCAACTTTGAGCAAGAAGTTTGATCTAAGAAAAACATGAATTTTTTTTCGTAAGTTAATTTGAGCCGTAGTTTTAAAACATAGGGAAAAGGGAAAGTTTTTAAAAATTGGACACCAAAATCCAGTGTTTTTTAACAAAAGTTTTGGGCCAAGTTTGTGTTGTAGCCAAAGTGGCAATGATCCACTGGAAGATTTAGCAAAATTTTGGCAACAATCTAAACATGAAAGTTGAATTTTTAAATTTCCTTCTATGCTTTTGGATATATATACTTGAACCATATCTTGCAATTTTCCTTAAATTTTAGTCAAATCCTGGCTATTAAAAACCTCAAAAAGCACATACTTATAATTTTTTGTATAGTTTTTTGGCTATATATAGCAATAGCCAGCAAAAAAAAGGCTGCCAAAATCTGTTACATTCCTCGGAATGGGCCATAGGGGGCATGTTTTCCACCTAGAAGGTATACACCCAAGTCTGGTGGGCCAGAAACCATTTCCTCAAGTGGTAAGCAGTTCTGATAGGTGCTGTTGCAAAGCGTAATGGGGCTCACCACCATTGATTCATGTCACAAGTAGAACTGACAAAACCAAAGTGGAACCAGCAGATGACCATTAAGAACCAAAAAGAAAAACCCATAAAAAAGCTAGCAGTTGAAACCATAAATTGGAGGAGAGAAGTACATCAGTATCATGAACCAAAGCCATTGTCACATCTGTTGTGAAGCTCTTATTTCCGAGAGCACTGCTTCTACAGTGCCCTGGTTTCACAGAGCATCTGTCAACATATTATGAAAAGGTCACTTCCAATGGACAGGAAGGCAAAGATTGCCAGACAAAGTAGGCAAAGTCAGCAATGACAATTGCTTTTCAGGCCACTGCTACTATCAGCAGTTCCAAATCATGTATCTTCCGCCTACACAGACAGCTGTTTTGCAAACCTGAAGAAGGCTTCAACATTGATTTACAATTTGCAACTCAGCTCACCAAATTATGTGTGCCCTCTGCCTTTCACATCTGAACAAAGCATTGCACCATGGTGACCAGGCGCCACTTCAGCACCTAAAAAGGAAGTGACGTTGAAACCCATTGACTTCCAAGAGATTTAGTTCTGCATAGACCAGCATGGAGGTCACAAACTGATCATTGTGCATTTCCTAGCCCATTCCATGTAGTTATCCAAGAGCAATGGCCATGCTTGACTTTCATCATAGTTGCTTAGGTCAGGTTTAATCTGGCACACAAAGAGCACCCAAATCCACAATAATCATACACAAGAATTGGATGCCAAATTTCTGCTTCACATACCAAAACAAAGCATAGTATCTCTATTGAAGCTAGCTATCAAGGCAGGTGGGTGGGGGGGCTCAGAACCTCTACCTCCTCACAAAAACGAAGAAAAGCAGTCCATTGATCCATATTCATTGCTTTGTACTCTGTTTGCTCCTACACACCATCCACCACACCTCACACATTAAGTTATATGCAAACCAGAGGAGCCAAAATTGAAGGAAAGCATGTAGATGCTGTTCAAAGCAAATCATGGACACAAAGTGCAGGAGGGTACCTGCAAAAACTGAAGGAATGATGGCACATGTGCACGAGGCCCCAAAACTAACTCCAGCATCTGACATGAACTCTCTAGATCAAGTGTCTTCTGGCAAGGCTCTGCAAAATGACATTACACTGGTCAAAGTAACCATTCCCATCACCTCACCTACAATTTCGAGAACCCCAGCAGCAGCACAGATCTGGCAGTCAATTACACCTTAACAGACAAATTAGAGTGCATGGCACAAAAACAACTGAGTCGAATCAAAGACCAGTTTAGAAAGTTAAATACCTGTTAAGCAATACTGAAAAACAAACAAATAGAAGTCTTTGAACAGATACTGGCTGCTGACCTGAACCCAAACCACAAGAAATCAAAGTTGTTGCAAATTACTTCTAGCCTAATAAAAGTGCAGTGAAAGTCAGAATTTCATCTACAGAAAGAATCCTACCCCAGTCATTTAGCTTCAAAAAATTTGCAGTATGTCTTGAGTTGCAAATACACTAAGATAATATGTGGACCAAGTATCCTACAGACTTCACACCTCTTGTTGCCTTCTTCAGCTTGTCCACACTGTCTACTCACATTGCCTTCATTCCTTTCCGCCATTCATCCTGCAACAACTCCCAGCCAAAATAGCTATAATTAGCAGTGTCCAGGGTCAAAAAAGATACAAGCACCCTTTCTATTCTTCACTACAGATTGAGTATTTAACCACACAGCCCAACACAACACTCATGAACACAAATCCTTCCAAACTCATGGAGAAGCTTGCTGGTTAAGTTCTGTTCAGGTACTACTGAAACACAAAGAAAGAAAGAACATCTGGTTGAAGCACATGAAGGCAGCAGAGAGTTTAAAGCTTGAAATAATAAGCTGCAAACTAGCAGCTACAGAAAGGTGTGAAGTGGCCACTGACCAGAGAGAAGTAACCTTGTCAGCCTGCCTGCAACTTCCTGCATGCAGCCAAATCAAACAGATACATTACATGAAATTGAGAAGAACAACGACAAAAAACAAGAATCACAGCACAACAAAGTTGGTCACAAAGGCAAACCTCAAGCCTGGACGACAACATAAAACCAATGAAATATTGAATTCGTCTGAGTTTTCTATATCAACAGGATCTCTCCCTCAGGAGGGATCTGCATACCAGGCTAGCAGAAGTACTCTGATACCTGTTGGTGAAACAGCAAGGTCTTCAGACAATGCTTCAATACGATCAGGCCTTTCATTTACAACCCAAAAACAAGTGCGACCCATTTGATTCTGTCACTTGCACAATGGATCTGCCCCAGAAAAGAACACAAATGAAAGCCTCTCATGATCTTCAACATCTCAGCTTCTTATCCCTTATATATCATCAGAGAACAAAGAAATCCACTGTCCTGCTCAGAATCATGAGGGGGTTCAAAACTATCCCTGGCTCTAAAGTGCCAGAATGGACAATCACGATGCATGTAGAATGGAGACAATTCTCAGCTTCTCTTTGCAAGAACTTGACCCTCTCACCCACCCTATTGAGGTTTCATCAAACTTCTCCACGTACTGGCTGAAGAAGGTATCAATCTTTTCCAATTCTCTAAGTGCAGCCTTGTTTTCTGAGCCTGCATTTACAAAAACAAAACATCAGAGAGAAAGAAGAATCAGAGGATGAGATGTCCCACACAGACAGTTCCAGACAACAGGGGATCTGGTGAAATGGCTAGGGTTTATGCAGCTGAATTCTTTCTTGGCCTCCTCACTCACAAACTAGATGATGAACCCTCAAGGATTCAACAAGAACCAGAATCCTGAAGGGACCAGAACAAGAAGCACTTGCTGTTCTTCTTCTTCACCTAGACTTTGTGAAGCTCCAGCTCTCCCCACCTCAAACGTCCCTCCTGTTCCTTACGAGTAGAGACCGTTGCTGTGGACGGCAGCACCCCTGTCCTCCTGGTCGATGACTTCCGCATCATACTCCGCTTGAAACCACCAGCACCACCAGCACAACACCTCCTTCTCCTACTGGGAAGACAAGAGAGAAGCCAAAGACCCGGACAGGGAACCGCCTCCTCTGGAAACGAAGAAGAGAGCGGGGGGTATAGGTGGGCCCCAAACCAAAACCCTAGAGGAAACAAAGCTCCACAAAACAGAGTTCTGGATTTGCGGTTTTTTTTTTGAGAGAGAAGAGCGTCCAAGAGAAGATAGGGAGAGATTTGTGAGAGGAGAAGCGGATGGGGGGAAAGGGAAAGCATCAGCAGCAGCGCCAGAAGAAACGAGGAGGAGGAGACAAGGGTAGGCAACTACGGCAACAACAGGAGGAAGAGGATGATGACGATCTACCCTGGTATGCTCCTCCTCCTCCTCCTCCTCCTCCTCTAGCTTCTTCCGAACACCACGGTGAGAAGATTGAATGCGCTGCTGCCGCTGCTGCATACTTGCAGCAGCCTCATGCCCACGATGTGGCCATCGACAAGTATAGCTTATATCAACGCTCTGTGCAGGTATGTTCTTCCTCTTGGTTTTGGGTTGCTCCTCACAGTTAGTGTAGATCTATGGGTGTGCGATCTGCACTCTTGGCTATGGAATGTAGGTGATGGGTTGAGGGGTTGAGGGGTGAGCTTGGTGGTTGTCGTTGTTGTAGTAGTCGCCGAGAGGAGATATAAGCTATCTGCTCAAGTTCTTCCTGGTCTACATTGGTGGGAGAACTCCTCTCCGGCTCCGGGAGGACTTTTGTGGGACCGCTCTCATTTGGTCCGTTGCTCCTTTTCTCTCTCTCGCACCATCCTCTCTCTCGACAACTTTTTGTTTCTGACCCTTCGTCTAAGAGAGAGCACCGTCTCTCTCCTTTTCCCTTCATGAACACCTCTGATGAGTTCTGACATTAGCTTGACGGATGTGGTGTTGGGCAGTGCAGAATGGGTCCAAGGGGATGCTCGACGCACTGCAGTTGGGTTGGACTTGGACATTGAGGCTCTTCACTGGGGTTTGCAACACAATCTACTGAAAGCTAGTGGTGATGCACACAGAAGAGTTACTCTGTACCAAGGGGATGTCCGTTTTCCTATCTCCAGGGCCAAGCTTATTGGAGCAGCAGCAGCAGCTCACTGTTGTAGTCATTCACTATCTGATGCCTTTGAGAAGCAGACCAGCTTGATTTCTGAAGAGGAGGAAGGAGATGAAGAAGATGGTGAAGATGACAATGATCATGATGAAGAAGGAAACGAGGAGGTCACACAAGCTGTTGCTGCTGGTGCTGGTGCTGCAGCAGACATTGTTTGTGCCTTCAATTACAGTTGCTGTTGCCTGCATACTCGCAATGATTTGGTCTTGTATTTCCAGCAAGTTCGACAGACACTTACAGATGAAGGAGGTATCTTTGCCATGGATCTGTATGGAGGAACTTCATCAGAATGTGCCTTGAAGCTTCGTCGTCGGTTTGAGAATTTTATGGTAAAATATTATATGGTGATGCACAGAAGTTTTGTAAAGCTTTCTATGTGGATGGATGTGGACTTGAACACATGATTGCATATGAATGCTTCATTTCAAGGTGACCTCAAACACATGTGCATGCTCACCAGCAGTTGGCTTTGGAAAATGACGAGGCAGCTAGAAGGTCTGGATTGCACATGTGACTGTTGTTCTGTTGGGGTGGTGGTTTGTGCAGTACACATGGGAGCAAGAGGAATTTGATGTCACAACCCGAACAACAAAGATCAGCTTGCATTTCCGTATCTTTAAGGAACAACGTGTCTTACGTCATGCATTTTCATACCACTGGCGACTGTAAAATTCTAGCCCACCATTAATCCCAGATTCTTCTTGTTATGGCTTATGGTTCCTAGGTTGTCCCATGTGTCTATGGGAGCTGCTGGGGAACAAGGGATTTGGGGCATTTTCATACCACTGGTGACTTTAAATTCTAGCCACCATTATTCCAGGATTTTTCTTGTTAGGGTTTTATGATTCTAGCTTGTCCTGCATGTATAGAAGCTGCTGGGGAACAAGGTTTTGGGTTTGTTCTGTACAATGAGCTAGGACTGCTCTAATGCCTGCTTATCTTCTGGGGTTGAAGTCTGTGCACCTGGAGGCTATGGTTGGGTTCTTGGTTCAAGGTGATGGGTATCATTTCTCTTGCATAGTGTGCATTTCTGTTATGATACAAGAGAGTGTTTGCTGAGTTGATTGGTCATGAATTCTCTGTTTGTGCAGAGTAGAGAATTGATGATTTGACATCCTTTTGTAGGTGGACAATCCCAGAGGTCACTGAGGCTCTGAAGGAGGCAGGATTCCAGGAAGTCCACATATGGATGCGGGAAATGTCTCAGGCACAAGAACAACAGGAAGAGGATGAAGAAGTAGACATGAATAATGGTGTCAAATACGAGGAGGTTGATTCCTTTCAGCAAGTGGATGCATGGAATGCTTATGTTGTGGCTGTGAGCCCCCAAACCTTGTGAATGGTTCAACATTTCAAAAGAGTTACAACCAGTGTTGGTCTGTTATCAACTTTTGAAGATACCAGCCTGGTTTGGTATCAGGATTTTCTTTTTTTTCCATACGAGGCTGCTACTGGGATTGGATACTTTTTTGAACTTTCATACCAGTCTGGTCCTGCCATTGGGTCCAAGACTGGTTTTTGGATGGTATGAAGCAGGTATATAGCAGTGTTGGACAGGTATGTCCACTTTAACATACCAGTTGCCTTACAAGTATTAAAGTTTTTTCAATTCAGACATCAGGTAAGAACATGAGTATTCAAATGTTCTTCTAATACACATATCAGACAGGTCTGTATAACAACCAACATGCTTTGGGGGTGTCCTGAGTATGAACATGAATAGACAACAACCTCATGTCAGTTGGTATGAGATATGCATATGGGTATTCAATATTCCCATCAAGATTCTATCTGAAGTGAGAAAAAACATTCACCAAAGTGGTATCAAGAAGTGGTGCTTTTCTCTTGCCTACAAGCTATAGGAGTGGTTCCATTGGAGAGTACATAGCAGCATGCAACTCTTACCACTCATGGACAACACAAAACACAAACAAGTATGTACCAAACCAATGCTTGTTACGACATGCAAGTTTGAATATAAAATGGCCTTCTTCTCCTTGTAAGGCAAAATCCTCCCTTTGACTTACTCCCACCAACTTCCTAAGGCACATGCAGCACCACTAGCCCTCTACCCAATTGTACATTTTTACTAGGTACCAACTGACCAACCTGGTGATGGTGGCCCGGGTGTAGGGTCAAGGCTGAAGGCCCTTTCCTTTAGTCATTTTTGTAAGTTGATCTTGAACATGAAGAAAACGTCCATGTTCTCAAGGCCAAAGGTAGCTATTTGAGCAACCTTGATGTGAATGAGGTCCTTACTAGCATTTTTTTTTTGGGTTAATTTTTGCAATGTGAAATTTTAATGGTTTTTGGGGCTTATAATCACTTGATTTTTTAGAATTCAATAGAAATTTCAATATCAGTTTCTGATAGGTAGGTAACCAACTATATAGAAATATATATTTTCATATCTCCTTTGTTATCCCTTGCAAAGGTGCCAGTGTGGGTTCTGGTTCACCCTGGCCCCCTGTATATGCAGCTTGAGGCCTTAGGTGAAAAAACACTCACCTTAGTACCATGGTAAAAATCACAAAATCCATTTAGATTAATATTACAAATATTCCATTTGGAGAGTAAATCAGGGTCTCTAACTTCAAATCAAGCATTTTTTGAGCTTAATATGATTGCTAACAAGCCTCACTCAAAAAGGTGAAGGTACCAACACAGGTGCTAGATCATAGTATTATTCACCATTCATATATTGCAATTTCAAATACATTTAGACTTTTAACACTTCAAAGAATTGCTACTTATCCTACCATAGACTACCTACTCAGACTTATGGAGCCTGCACACTTGAACCTACATTGTTTTCCTATCCTAACCTACCTACCCAAATTTATATAACCTACCTATCTCAGCTTACATTACCTATCGTACCAAATCAAACCTATCTAACATGGTCTACCTACCTAAAGCTATCTACTCAAGCCTACATAGTTTAGCTTACCTACCTAATATTCAAACCTACTTAACATAGCCTACCTACCTAACCCTATTTACCCAAGTTTATTTAGGCTAGCCTACCTATAACTCAAGCCTAGCCTAGTTAAAATGAAAGTTGAACCTCTCACCGTTACAAGGAGAAACGAAGTCCTTAACCAATGCACTACACTTTTGGTGCCACATGATGACATAAAATGGCATCATAAAAAATATGAACACAAAAACATTTTACTACCTATACTAGGTACTTTGAAGGTAAAAGGTAGTTGGGTATAAGCAATAGGTGGGTAGAGTATTACAACTATGTAATATTAGGTAGGGCATAGGTAGGTACCAATGTTGTTTCAATTATCAACTTTTACACCTATCCTATGGATACCAAAGAAGATTTTTTTTATAAATTTGGACAAAGAAGGATATATATTCCCAAAAAAAATCAATTTTACTATAGTATTCAATTACACTTTTTTTAAAAAATATATTTGTTTGTTAGTTATGTATATATGTTGGTTTTCAATTTTCAAAACATGGCAAATATGCAACAAAAGATATGCATATCAAATTTCCAACTATATTGCTTAAGAAAAAACTTACAACAACAGCCTGAATTTCCAAAAACAAAAGCAACACAACAACACAAACAAATTTAAAGTAAGTTGTGGGGAAATTGAACCCAAGTTCTATGAAGAACTGTACCCAATTGCAATACAAGTTCCTTGCCCCACCCAGACAAAACACAAACCCACCTTAACCCAACAAAATTAAACATTATCAACCTCCAATTATTTAAACAATTTATTTTCTTCCATTAAATTGTAGTTTTCTTTTGCCAAAGATTCTTCTACTTTCAAGTATTGCTTGAAGTTTGAATGTGGCTTGCAATTGGCACACAAGTCATTAGGTTAATACTTCACCACGATAATAATTTAGTTTGTGTTTTCCATTTCCAAGTGGCATCACCTTAAAGTTGTAAACATTTCAACAAGATAAAAAACACATTCAATATCTATCTAGGAACAAAAAATTCCTATAATTTGCAAGGAAAGCCACATTAAAAAACTAACGCTCATGCATCCACTACCAAGCTAGTGGATCTACACATGCAAATGAGAAAATAGAAAGCATCCTAAATACAGATAATTCTCTTGAAGATTCATTCATTGAAACCCCACACTGAACATGTCTTCTTCAAGTTCAAGTTCTTGTTCTGCAAAATAAACTATAATAACAGATGTAATGGTAGTAGGGTTTAGCCGATCAAAACAAACCATCAAAAAAGGAACAACAACCTTGACATCATATTTAGATGCCAATTGGATTGCATACCCACATCCCACCAACTTTTCCACAATGTGCAAAGCCTTGAAACATGGATCCAACATGATAACCACCATGTTATGAACATGTCCCACATCAAAAGACTTCAAAAACTCGAAAAAAGGTTTGATTATCTTTATCACTTCCAACCACATGTTCTTTTGTTGAAGGAGGATCTTGGCCTCAAATGGGTCAAACATTTAAAACTTGCTAGAAATCTATAATAATGTAACTTCCATTTCAATAGTAAGAGTAATGGTTGTTGTCAAGGCATTTGAAAACAACTAATGACCCCTTCCAACTTTGATTCATCACATAGGCTAATACAACATGATTCAGTGTAAAGGTGATTGCCTCAACAATAGCCCACACTTGGGCTTTAGGTATTCTTTCTTATAAAGCAACATATTTTTGTATACCATAACAAATAATGATGACATTTTTAAACTCAAGGGTTTTTTCAAACATGATGACCATACTAGCAAATATGGTCTTCACAAAAGTTTTCAATTTGCAATGTTGCATCCCACTTTCAAAACAAACCCATGCCCATTATTACCTCCCTTTCCTTGACATTTTGGTCCATGTAATAATTGTTTATAATCCACTTTATGTTTATTTCACACTGACATTTTTCAATTCAATAGATATTTTGTCATCATCTCTTACATATTGACCAAGCCTCGGACATCAGATGCCCAAAGCATGTGCCCTCATAAACCTTAAAAATCTTTAGGGGTTCACAACCAATACTAGAATGCATAAATGCTACCATAACAAACAAATTAATGTCTTCATCTTTTACAAATGCAATAACTCGATGTTATAAACCAAATCTATCCAACAAAACTTACAAATGTACAACCATAGACTGCCCAATTGTTCTCATTCACCTCAAACAACCCAACAATAACATGCATGGCACCAAATGTCATTCATGGAATTAATTATTAGAGCAAAATTATCCACACTGTTGCAAGACATCCATAAGTCAAAATTAACAAAAACTATAGTTATAAATGCAAGATTTGGTAAAACATGATGGTCCATGTTTTTCTTGACCATGGTTGGCAATACTTCTTCCACAAAAAAAGATTGAGAATGAAATAAAACACAAAGGTTTTGGTGTAACATTAACCTCTAAAACAAAATATTTTCATAAGTGGACAAGGGCTTGTATTTCTTGCAAATATATGGCACCAAATTTTCCAAAAACTATTGATATCCATTAGCTTTTTTGTAGGGGTTTGTGGCACCAAAAAAATGCAATAATTGCATAACTAGATTAACTTGTTCTTTTCTTCCTAGATTGTTGAACACAAGTAGCAAGTTCTGCCACCTTCTCACTAAGTTATTGTTTCCTATGAACAAACAACCTCATATGTGTAGTTTTCACACGAGTATTCATAAGAGTAATAATGTTTGTTTTGTTGTACTTAATTAAACCCTTGTGGAACATAGATCTTTGAACCATTGACCAACATCCATTAAGTATTATGTACACAATCCTAGGTGTAGCCAATCACCACATCCCCATTCTTGAGAAATTAAAAAAAAATCTTGGGAAGCTTCTTGGTATTGGAGGTGGAGCCACAACATGAAATTTTGAAATTTGATTGAAAAATAATTCATCAACTATAAATGACCCAATTGCCAAGGAACATTTAATGAAATGCATGACGATAAACATAAACACGAAACAATATAAATACAAAAGTGAAGGAGGGAAAATATATTGAAAGTGATAATATTATTTTATAATAGCTACAAAGAAATGTCACAAAAGATTTATGAAACTGTCAATTGAAGTTTAGGGACAATTTAAATATTAATTAATAAACCTATGATCAACTAAGCATCACATTGGTCATTAAAAATCTTCGACATTAATCTTATCTAAACGCTTTGTTGTAAATGATGTTTACTAGATTTTTCACCAACGTGACTTTAGTCATCTATCTTGACATTACTTATTGAAGAGTCATCGAATGTGATTTTAGCCATGCAAAAATATAATTTAATTTTGTATTAAATAGAGCTAAAGTCTAAAAATAAAATAAAATAAGGCATGAGTAATTTCCTTTACCCCTCCTTACTCCTAACCTTTATGATCTAAATTATGTAAAAACTATGAATGAAGACCAAAGATTGCCTTGGCTCTTAAGCAATGAATATAGTTTAAGAAGATCAACCACACCAATGTTGGTTTACAAGTTTTGAAATTGAGCAATCCTAATGGTTTGTGAAAATGTCTATTTGTTGTTGTGCTAAAAATGAAGAAAATTTGAATCTCCATTGCTTGCACCTTTTCTTTAATGTAATGATGTTGAATTTTGATGTGTTTCATTCACGCATGAAAAATATGATTTTGTACAAGTTTAATGTTATTTCAATTATCACATAGAAGTTATATTGGTCCATCCTTTAGAGCTTGTAGTTATTTCAATAAGGTTGAAAACCATGACGTTTCTTTAACACAATTTTTGAAAAAGATGTGTATTTTGTTTTAGGGCATAAGCATGTTAAAGTGCACAATAATATCCTTGGCAATCTACTTGACAAGTAGAACAAAATAAACAACAAAATCCATCATAAACCATTTGTATCTTGAATATTTTGATTTGAATGATTAAAGATAAAATAACTTTTCACTATTGTGCATTAAATTTCAAACTCCACATTGTAAAAGTAGATTGAAGGTAGATTTTGCAATCTATTTTTCATCTTTTTTTTTTTTGTAATGTGGACTTTTGTAAAGTGTGGTAAATAGGTTTTAATAGATAGATTTTGTATTTTCTATTATGGTCACCCCTTAAAACTATAGTGATATATATTTATATCCCCAAAAATAATAGGGTAACTAAATATTAAAAGTAGACTAAAAGTATCCCCATTTACAAATTTACCACTTGGCAAATGGGGATACTTTTGGTCTATTTAAAAAAAAATCTAGTCTTAATGTTTTTTAGAAATGAATTGTTATAATAATAATAGAGGGGTGGGATGATTTATAATTATATTTCCACCCATTTTTTGGCTACTTCTTTGGATTTATATGCATGATACATAAAAAATCTATAAACATTCACTTTTTTGAATATTTTACCATGTTTTTACCCTTTAATGTTAGACATTGATATAGTAATTGAAGCTTATTGGTCCAAGATAGTGGGTTGTGTCCAAGTTTGAAAAACATCCATGTGGTGGATTATCAATCATCAAAATCACATGCCCAATCCGCATCCACCCATCTTGTCAAGGAGGTCTTGTTTTCATGACGAAAGAATGTCCCAATTTAAGAGTACCTTTCACATATCAAAGAATGTGTTTGGTCGCATTGAGATGAACTTCGTGAAGGTTGTTGATAAATATACTAATAACATTCACTAGATATGTAATGTTTGAGTGCGTGTGTGTGAGAAAGATGAGATTTCCCTTGAATTGTTGATAAGACATAACATCCATAGCCTCTAAATTCATATATGCTCATAATCAAATGTTTTCATTCATAGGAGTTGCTGCAAGTTGACAATCTTGCATTTCAAACTTGCAAAGTATTTTTGATACATAGTTTCATTGTACAAGCAATGTCCCCTCTAAACCATAGATAAATTCTATACTTATGTAGAGGTTCATGAAATGCATGTTTAGAGTGAAAGCACACTAAAGTGGAATACACAATCTTGTCACAACTTGTTGAATTATTAATCATGGGCAATGGAACAAAATATAAATGAATAATATGTGAACATGACTCAAAAAAATAATACTACATGTGAAATGATCATATTGTATGAATTTCATGAATATATTTTGAGTCACTATAACATATTGGACTTTTGAAATGCCAAAAACCCAGTGTCATAGTCCATATAATATGACTACGAACTCGTTATATTTACTAAAATGTTTAGTTGATTTTTTTGTTGGCATAGAATGCAGTATGATGCCATTGATACAAAGGAAGACAAATTTGAAAGAATTTGAAAACCATAAATTGAGATATACAATGAAATATGGATTTTTTTATGAAGTCTTTTATTCATTTGAATTAATAATTCAACTTCTCATTTTTTTAATATGAATGTTTTATACAATTATCTACAATTGATAAATTTTAGAAGTAAAAAAAATTGTTTATCCTTGCCATATGACTTGTGCAATATAATTCTTTCTATTACAATGTAAAATGGACTTTTATTTTAACACTAACATGGACTCCACATATGCCAAAAATGACTCCACCTTAGTATGCTTTGACCTTTGATCATTTCAAATTGTTTGGTAAGATTTTTTTTTAGGATTTCAAGCTTTTTAGTGTTGTCTCCAGTCAAAATCAAATCATCAACATAAAAGATTAGAACCACATAACATCATCCTTGAACTAAAAAATACAAGTTGTGGTATAATTTGCTATGAAATTAACCAAAAGTGGGAAGGAAATTGTCAATTTTGATGTACCAAGCCTTGATGTTTGTTCGAAGCCATGAAATGCCTTCAAGAGGAGGCAAACCTTTTGTTTTTTTATGAGTTGTGTTTATCCTTTTAGCTACAACATGAAAAAAAATTCTTGAGTATTTCCATGAAGAAATGTGGTCTTCACATCAAGATGTTTAATTTTCCGTCTTTTCATGAAACCAATTTGCAATCATCATTAAACAAATTGTAGTCCATTTCATGACCAGTGCAAAAAAAAATTCATATTCAATTTTTTTAATTGCTCAAAATCGTAAGCTGCTGATGTTGTTTTGAATTTTTTTAATGCACCATTGGCTTGTCGTTTGGTTTTGAAGACCCATTTTGGAATAATTGGTCATTTTCCAAGAAATAAATCTACAAGTCACCATGTGTGATTCTTGTGGATGGAATCAATTTTGGATTACATGACTTTTCTCCAATGCAATTAATCTATCGCTTTTGCATAACTAACTGGTTTTTGGAATTTTACAGAATAATATAATCCAATGAAGATCTAGGTGGTCTTTTAAGGTGACTTGCCATTGTGGTTTGTGAGCATTTGCAAGTGCTTGATTTTGTTTTGGGTGTTCATGATTAAAATCAACATTTGAACTTGCGCCACAATTTGACACCATGGGTGTAATTACTTGGTTAAGAAATGCCACTTCAATATGGAAAATTGATAACATTGTTGAATGGAATAATAATCATTTCAACATGCACCTTGTGGTCGTGAATTTAATGTAAATTGACTATTGACTTGTCATTGACCACATCCTTGGTGATGATATCTTCCTTTGTTGTTGGGTCATAACATCGATATGTTTTAGATTAAACATCATAGTGACTAAACATGCATTTTCTACTATGATTTTTCAGCTTGTTTCTATGATCTTTGGGTGTGAAAACATATACCAAATAACCATAGACTTTCATGTTGTCAACCTTGGGTTTTTTCTTAATATCAAACTCTTATGGAATATGTCATTCCATGTTCATGAGATATGTGGTAGTATTGACAACCTCCATCCACAAAAAAATGTAACATTGATGTTCAATGACATGTTCAATAGCTTTGTCCAAGATGGTTTTATTCTTGTATTCCGCTACTACCTATTCATGAGGAGTGTTTATAGTTTTGAATTGTCATGCAATACCGTGTTGTTGAAAAAACTCATTGAACTCCTTAAACAAAGTTATTTTCCTACTTGATTCAAGCACAATGTGTTGATGTTGAGATCTTTCAAATTTTCAACCAATGATTTGAATATTTTTAATACAACAAATGTTTCACTTCTAACCTTCATGAAATACATCCAACTTTTCCTACTCTAATCTCCATGAATTTAATGAAATAACAAGACTTGGCCAAAGAAGGACATGGAAGGGGCCCACAAATATCTAAATGGATGAGCTAATTGGGTATTTTTGTGTTATGGTATACACAAAAAATAGTCACAATTTGACAATTTTCACTACAACACATTTAATGTGCCTGTCTAAATATTTGGAAAAGATTTTGTGATAGAATTATGCAATTAAAGGTGAATAACATTATAAAATTTCATTATGTTGTGAAATTAATGCACATTTGGACAATGAAATGGTTGATTGGAGTACATTTCTAACTTATAGGAACTTGTCACAAAAATTGTAATATAGAATGAAGAAACTAAGAAATATTAGTTTTCATGGAAATTTATTCATGAATTTTTTCACATACAAAGAAAAAACCATAATGAGAAATCTTTTCCATGAAAATTTTCTATTTATTTAAAAGAAATGATGTTCATATTAGATGATAAATAAATGTTTAGTAATACATTATGTTATGATAATGTTGATGATTATGAGCTTTTTAAATTGTAAAATGTTATCACATTAAAGATGTAATTGGGTTAAGTGTTTTTTTTATCCTTCTAGAAAGAAAAAGTGAAAATTTTAAATCATGAAAAATGGTAAATTGCTATTAAGCAAGGTGTTTAAAATATTTTTAATCAAAATATAGGTGTACAATTACATAAATACAAACATATAAATCAAGTGCATATTCATGCTTTATATAACTTATTTTATTATATTGGTTCTAATCAATTATATGTGATCTTTAGAAAAATTCAAAATGAGTGAAATTTTATATGTGAATATCTTTGATATATGTATTTCAAATTTTGACACAAATTGTGTACACCTTGCCATGGAAATACCCAAATTTTCTTAATTACATGTATTAAGCTTTGTTTAAGCCTTTAACATTATGCTCCTTCCCAACCATGCACATTCCACATATTGAATTGGACAATGGCAATTTTGGCATTCCCATGACAAATCATGATCTAAATAGTTCATGTTATCTTTGATAATTGAGGTGTTGAAATCTTTGATGCCATAATGTTATTGGGGACTCCTTTTCAATAAAGATGTTATAGCTAGGGTTTGTAAAATCCATTGCCATCACTTTTAAACATTTTTGATTGCCACCACCTTTGTTGGATCTTTGGAATTAATGATCCAACATTGTCTACTACCAAAAACATGACAACTTTTATTTATGATGCTTGTAATTGAAAGCATATTTTTTTGTTACACTTAGCACATAAAGAACTTATGAGACTTGGGTCATTTTTTCATTGTGAGGAAAATGGACCACACATTTGCCTTCCACTATGTGAATGTGTTTTGTAAACAATTTGATCCTTGATGGACCAACACCCTTTTGTAATTTCATTAACACATTGGGATTACTTGTGATATGCTAAGAGGTGTTTAAATCCAAATACCAACTTTGATCTTGATCCAAATGTGTAGTTAATAGTGACAAGTCATTGATGTTGTTAAGGTTTAAGGTAGAATAATTTCATCTTTTCCTGATTTGCCCAACTTGGATTCACATTGTTGCTTTTCATGGAAAAGCTTATTGGAGACGAGTTTGTTGAAAGTTGGGAGTTGCACTTATCCAATTATCACTTGTACAAAACTTTCAAAGCTTGTTGGTAATTCATTAAACATCATATGGACAACAGTATTGTCATTAACTAGTTATCCTACAATTTGCAAAGATGTTATCTTTTTGAAATTACGCACAAAATCAACAATTGTCTTCTCTTCTTCCATTTTGGAAATGTATAGCTTTTTCATCAATAACAATGTTTTGGCCATATTATTATTTTTGTAAGTATTTTGAAATACACTCTAGTAGATGGTTGGGTCATTTTGGTTAGCTATGAATAGTATAATATCATTTTTAACATAAATAAAAAGTATGGCAATTGCTTTGTTTTTTTGATCCTAGAGTGCAAGAACTTTTGTTTTGGTTGAAGGTTGTTGTGTTACCATAGAAGAAAATGAAAATGATGTTGGAAATGCTTTGGTTGCTCCAATTGTTGTGGTTGGTCTAATTGTTGCAACAACAATTGTAGTTGATCCACTTGCAACAATCACATCCCAAAACTTTTATCTTCTTAAGATCATTTTAAACTTGACCTTTTAAACAACATAATTTCTTAAGCCTTCTCGGCTATTGGAATGAGCCATGGAGAAAGAATTTTCTCCTACCATCTTGTTGGGATAGTGTCAATTTCTTAACACATGTGTGTGTAAGAAGCTTATAGACTCTAACAAAATCAAATGAAAAATCAAACACACTAGATATCAATGTATGTAGTTGGATAACAAATTTTGTTTGTAACACCCAACACACTATTCAGAAACCCAAGCTTTGATATCGTGAAAGTAATATTATTATTCAAGAATAATTGCACATATTTGTCACAAAAGATTATATGAATTGAGGTCAAGGAATAATTTGAATGTTAATTAATAAACCCATGATCAACTAAACATGATGATCACTAGAAATCTTGGATGGTAATCCCAAAAAAACTTTACTATAGATGATGCTTACTAGAGTTCTCATTGATGTGATTTCAATTGTGTATCTTGATGATGGTTACTAAAGAATCACTAAACATGATTTTAGCCATGCAAAAAAATAATTAAAGAAATTACTAAATAAAGCTAAAGTTTAAAAAATTAAATCAAGAAGGTAGGAATAATTGTTTTCATATATATATTGTTCTTTCATATACATTTGTTAAAACCAAGTTTCTTGCACAAGCTTGCAAATGGGAAATTTCCTTGGTTACACATGATTTCAAAACCATGGTTCTTACTTTAATAACATCATGATTAAATTGACTATACAGTCCAAGCTACTAGCTTGAAATACATTAATTTTATGCATTATACACACATATTATAAGCATATGGCAAAGACATTATGCTACTTGTGGAAAGTTTATTGCAACCTAATGTAAATTGTGCATGAGGTTTGCACAATGAATTATAACGTCCACTTTGGATTTTAAAAATCAAAATTCCATACTAAATCTATGAGGGATTGGATTGGGAGTTAGATGAATCCTTATAAGGGCTTGGGAGATGCCTAGGTGCAAGAGAAATATATACATTGTAGTATTAACTTGCATAAACATCCTACTATCCTCAAGCCTCTGTTGTTAAACCTTTTCAAGTGTAGCTCCTCTTTATAAACAAAATTTTCTTTGTATGGCTTCTCCTTATAGGTGAGAATTGGATTTTCGTTGTTTGTTTAGTTGTATGTTTTCTATCAACACATTAAAAAAATACATTATTCAATTCACCATGACTATACAAGCCAAAAACAAATCTTAAACTTGAGTTAAATCCAAATATAATTCCAAATTAAAGGTTGGAAATGATAAATATCCATTGCGATATAAAATTAGAGATTATGTTAGGGATTGGGTAGGAGGTATGGCTCTTGCATTTGGCAAGTTTATGTAGATGACGTTGGGCTTTGTTTTTAAGGACATTGGAAAGGTTCATCTTCAAAACCTTGGCTATTTTTAGTATATGGATGAGCACGAAATAAGAATTATAAAAAATTAGTGAATGTTGATCCAAAGGAATGGTTGACTATGATCAATTGTAACTTTCCATGCTTTTAATGTCTTCATTTGTTGTCCTTTCAAAGTTATAGACAAGCAAATGGTTTCAATGGAATTGTGTTCTATGTTATTAAAGAAATGGATAAAAACTCAAAGATAGTGAAGATCATGAAAATTTGATGTCATTTAATTAAACTTGGGTTAAATTTTCCATGTTTTGAAAATGTTTAGTCTTCAAGTGTCATCCAAAGGTTGTTTTTACATCACATTAAAACCTTCATCACCACCATTCATGATACATGAAATTGGGTTCAATATGCTTTAAAACCCAACTAGGGCAATTATTAAGACATTTCATATTTTGTTTTCAAAATGGGTTTAGGATAGTTTTATGATAGGCATCTTTTACTTTAAATTTACATTTACACAATCATTAATGTGTGTAAGTTAATATATAGAATGTTGTAGTTTATGCCATACCTAAAACTTATGTTCAACAAAAAAATTTATGAAAGGTTCAATCAAAAAAATGAAAGAAATAGTAACATTTGCCAAAATAGTTGAAAATCAAACTCCCAACTTGTGAAAAATTATTTATTGTCCCAACCATTAGGGTACTATTACACATATAAAATAGAAGGTGTATTTTGCATAGTTATTTTTTAACTATTGAAAATTTTGGAAAATTTAAATTTAAATTATTGAACCTTGTTTTCTAAAATAAATAAACATTTACCAAAAAGTACCAATTATTGATTGTAAGTATATGGTACAAGATGTTAAAAATGTGTGTTTAAACAAATATTATTGTGTGAAAGTTAATTTTAAGAACTTTTAGCATATGTTTCAAATATATGTTCATGCATTATTAAGATTGCAATTAGTGGCCTATGATGGATATGATTTATAATGTTGTGTAGGTATAAGCAAGGGATGAGTGTGAATTGGAAATCTTCGGTTGATCATTGTGTTGCCAATGATTATTGGTCAATTGTGAATTGTTACATTCAAAATGTCGTTGACATTTTTAAAACATTGATGATGCATCAACCACATTGGGGTGAGCCAAATCTTCATCTTTTATTCTTGATTATGAAATTGAAAGTCTTTTCAAATAAAGACCGAGTTTGGTTTATGAAGATTCTTGTTGATAAGAATATGATATGACCTTTAAGCAAGTGGTTAACGAAGATATTTAGTCTTATTGGTAAGAATTACCAACAAGATTGGAAGAGGTATGTTTTTAGTTTTTATTGTTTGATGTTGTTTTATATACTACTTATAGGTATGATTAGACAAACATTGAGGTTCAAAGTTGTGTTATGAAACATATTATCTTTTATGAAATATGTGATGATCATTTTTTATCCTTTGATGGGGCCTTCTTCAAAGAACATGAAGTTTCAAAGAAGTTAAAGGTAGGATTTTTCTTCTAACCTTTGTTTCAATTTGATTTTTTGTTTTGTGATTCAATCATGTCATTGTCTTTTCACAAGGCAAATGTGAGTTGTGCACTTACGATGGTTGTGGACCCTTTTGTGGTTGTGGACCATTTGGAGAACAAAGAAAACATGAACGTAACACCAATGGTTAAAAGACAATCTAATAGATGTTTGCACTCAAAATAAAAGAACTACTAATGTATTTGTTCCAAATTTTCAAGATGACCTTGCTATTTGGGAGTTTGCGGAGATGATTGAGATCATGTCAAGGTATGATAGAAGGTCTTCTATCATCACCAATATTGGTGGGTACCAATTTCAAAACCCTACTAATTGTAGCATTACATTCTCAAATTTAGATCCTTTTATTGTAGTTAGCTTGTTATGTACCTTGTTACAATTCTTGATTTGGTAATGTTTGTTTTGGTTCTCACTTTTACATGTGAACTATTTAGTAACAAAACTTCAAAGATTGTATCCAATTTCATTTCAAACATTGATGATCATTTGGTTAAATGTCAATCAAAATTTTCATGATTTGCTTTCTAATCTTGTCATGATTAAATGCCAATTGATTTTTTTTTAATGTATTTAATTTTGTTTATTGTATGTGTGTTTGGTTTTTTTTTTTCCTGATTTTTTTTTCTTTTAATCGCTCTTTCAAATTTTTGTTTAGTGAATTTCTTGGAAGTTAAAAAAAAAATTAGATTTTTTTTTTCATTAATCTGGAAACCTGTTTAATTTATATTTCTCTGAATTTTTTGTGAC